>TARA_B100001057_G_scaffold243605_1_pt1 | contig 14628 bp, 14 predicted proteins | sample TARA_B100001057 | Tara Oceans TARA_B100001057 (sample SAMEA2621839) | marine metagenome | biome: marine biome (ENVO:00000447); feature: surface water layer (ENVO:00002042); material: "saline water (ENVO:00002010), including plankton (ENVO:xxxxxxxx)" | depth 5 m
CAAAGTTTTATACTAAAATTATAGGTGATCTAGTGCTTGAATCTAGAGCTCATTTAGGTTATATAGGTTCTTTTTCAGGGGAAGATAAAATAGGGCCTTTCGAAAGGTTTTACCTTGGAGGTGATGGATTATCGGGATCATACAGCAATTTTCTTCTAGGAACTGAAAGAATAGCTCTAAGAGGATACGAAAACAACTCTCTTGTACCTTACGATATTGAAAAAAATATAAGAGGAGGAACTATTTATAATAAATTTGTCTTTGAATTAAGACATCCTATATCACTTAATCCAAGTGCAACTATTTATGGTTTATCATTCCTTGAAGCTGGAAATAACTGGAATTCTCAGAAAGATTTTAATCCTTTTGAGCTAAAAAGATCAGCTGGAATTGGAGTAAGAATATTTATGCCTGCTTTTGGACTCCTTGGAATTGACTGGGGTTACGGATTTGACAAATTACCAGGGCAATCAGAGAGATCGGGTCCACAATTTCATTTTTCAATTGGAACTCAGCTAAGGTGATGATAAAAATTTTTTTTACTCTTTTTGTTTTTATTACTAATTCATTAGTTGCTCAAAAATTTGGTTATGTAAATTCTGAGTTTATTCTAACAAATATGAAAGAGTACAAATCCGCAATGGGAGAGATAGAAAATTTATCTAAAGCTTGGGAAAAAGAAATTAGTGACATGTACATCAATATTGAAAAAAGAGAAATAGAATTAAAAACTGAAGAAATATTATTAACTAAAGAAATGTATGAAGATAAAAGAGAAACTCTTGATCTAGAATGGAAAAAAATAAGAGAATACCAAAATAAAGTTTTTGGTTTTGAGGGTTTATATTTTTTAAAAAAAAAGGAATTAATTCAACCGATACAAGATATCATTTTTGAATCTGTAGAAAAAGTTGCAAAAAAAAATAGATTACAAATTATTTTTGACAAATCCTCTGAACCTGTTCTTTTATATACAAACCCAGTTCATGACTATACAGATTATGTTTTGGAAGATTTGGGACTAACTGAAAAAAATAATTAGCTTTGCTACCAATAAAAAATCATAAAATGAAAAAATTTATACTATCTCTGATTCTATTTTCTAGTATCCTAAGTAATAGCTTAACAGCTCAAGACTTAAAAATTGGATATACTAATGTTGAATATATATTAAGCTTTCTTCCTGAGACAAAACAGGTACAAAGTGAGGTGGCAGCATATGGCACGCAGCTTCAAAATCAGTTACAATCAAAAATTACTGATTTTCAAAGTAAAGCGGATGCTTTCCAAAAAACTGCAGCTACTATGACTGATTTAATAAGAGCTGATAAACAAGAAGAGTTACAAAACTTACAAGCCTCAATTCAAAAATTTCAAAATGAAGCTCAAACATCAATTGCTCAGAAAGAGCAAGATTTGTTTAAACCTCTATTTGAAAAAATAAGTAATGCAATAAATGTTGTTTCTGAACGAGAAAACTTCACACACGTTTTTAGTGCAGGTGTGCCAGGTGTTGATGTTTTACTATATGCAAAACCAACAGATGACATATCTAATCTTGTGTTAGGTGAATTAGGTATAGATCCACCTGCTGCATCATCTACTAATTAAGATTTTAATCCAATATCTCTTAACCTTTCTTCTAAGAATTGGCCAGCTGTAGTGTCTTTAAACTGCTTAGGATTATTTTCTGAATAACAAGTGCTAAGACAAGACAGATCCATTTCTGATTTTGGATGCATAAAAAATGGGATGGAATATCTTGATGTAGCTAATTTATCTGCAGAAGGGTTAACAACCCTATGTATAGTAGACATCAATTTTTTATTTGTCAACCTCTCTAGCATATCACCCACATTAATTACTAACTCATCATCATTTGAACGAATGGGAATCCATTTGTTTTGTTTTGTTAGAATTTCTAAACCATCCGCACTAGCTCCCATAAGTAAAGTAATCAAATTAATATCACCATGAGCGGCTGCCCTTACGGCACCATCAGATACATCAGATGGATCTAAAGGATAATAGTGTATTGACCTTAAAATACTATCCCCTCCCTTAACTTTATCATCAAAGTATTTAATATCTATATCCAGATACATAGATATTGCTTTAAGAATAATAAGTCCAATATTTTCTAAGGTTAAAAAAACTTCAGAACCAACTTCACTAAAGTTATTAACTTCATGAGGCCAAACATTTTGAGGATTAGATATGGAAGGATTTCCTATATGAAAAAATTCTTTTAGATCACCTTTTTTACTTCCTTTTGCGTGTTCTTGACCTTTTACTACATATCCACGTTGTCCATATAAATTAGGAAAATAATATTTGATTTTATTTTCTTCATCCAATGCAAAAAAAGCTTTTATAGCATCATATAAAAGATCAGTTTTTTCTTTATTTAAATCATGATTTCTAATAATTGCAAAACCAGTCTGATTAAATGATTTTCCTAATTCCTGGGAAAAAAAATTCTTATCATTTTCATCTCCTTTTACGAATTTAGATATATCTAGTGTAGAAACATTCATTTTTTATTCAACTATAACTGTTATGGAATTAGCCATCTCTTTTCCAAAGGATGTGTGTACTCCATCAGCAAATTGTAATGTCAATACATACTCACCAGGCAACAAATCTAAAGAAACATCAGTTTGTCCTTTACCATAATGTAGTGTAGAATCACTTGTGGGAATTACAGAACCTTTTGGCCAATGTGTTTGATTTATAAGGATATGATGATGACCATATCCCTCTTTCACAGGGCCAGCTGGCTCAATCAACATTCCTTCCAGACCCATATCTATATACACAGGGCTTGAAACCGTAGACCCATCCCTTGGCCACTTAAAAAAAACTCTCTGTGTCTTGAGATTTTCAGTTGACTCTTCTTGTGAGGAGTCTGTACTTTGTTTTGAATTACATGAAAACAAACAAATAAGTATGGTCAGACTATATAATATTTTTTTATTTAAAAATCTCATTAAGTACATTGTTGGAGTTTATATTAAAGTTTATATCAAGATTATTTTTATAATATTCAATTATTAAATTTATTACTTTATTTCTTAAAATATTATTTGATTTTGTAATAATATCATAATCATCATTAATACATTGATCTATATACTTAGATATTATTACATCAGAACCGTCATAAACTGTGAGTTGCTTATGGTTAGATATTCCAACTCCATAATAATAAGATAATTTAATAAGAAATTTTACGTGGAAATCATTAAAATCATTTTCTATTCTATCAAAATGATTAATTGATTTAGAAATAAATTCAAATTTTTGATTTTGATCTTCCTCAAAAGAAAGCACTTTAGACAAGAATTCTGATAAAAAAAAACATATAGAAATTTTAGAAATCTCAATATGTAGAGATTTATAAATTATATAAATTTTAGATTCTTTTATTCTGTGAAGTGTGGAGTTTTTTTTCATATAAAAAATTAGATCTATCTTATTTAGGGGCTGATATATACTTAACTGACTATTCTTTGATTTTCTTACGCCATTAACTATAAACGACTGAAGGCCATGAGATTGAGTATATATTTTACATATGATAGATGACTCTTTATATTTAATATAGTTTAAAACAATACCTTTTGTTTTAATAATCATATAACAAGAATTTTTTCAATTAGCTCCCTAGAACCATCTTCTGACAAAATAAAAACTAAATATATTCCAGGTGAAATTTTTATTTTATCACTATCCTTTAAATCCCACACAAGCCCCCCTCCCTCATAGACGTCTGAAAAAACTAATCTTCCAGATTGGTTTGTAATATGGATTATATTTTTATCAACTAAACCTGAAATTATAATACTTTGATCGTTACTAATTGTTATTGGGTTCGGGTATATTTTTAAATCTGAATAATTAGGCTTTGGCATCTCATTATATGTATTGTATGAGATTAAGCCATAGTCAGTTAAAATAAAAATTTCTCCAGATTCAGTAGTTTTTAATGATATAATATTATCTGATGGGATTGGGGAATTATCTTTATTGAATGAGTTTATTATCTTATTTTTATTTGAATCAAATACAAAAATACCTTGATCTGTTCCAATCCATTTATTATTTGAATTATCAATTAAAATATCATTTACCATTATATTTTGAAAAATGTTCTTATTACCATCATTTGGTGTTAAATACGAACCGATTTGTTTAATATCATCAAGAGAAGAGTAATTATAATAAAAAACACCTTGGTCTGATCCAACCCACACATAGTTATTTTTATCAACCGTTACCGAATTGATATTGTTAGATTTAAGTTTATTATTTGATACCGATAGATGATATTTTGCTTTTATATTAATATCAAATAAAGTAATGCCCCCAAACTTATTTTTATCATTTATTATCCAAAAAGTTTCTAGATTATTAAAAATTAATTCTTGAGGATAATGATAAAAACCAGATCCAATAGTATAAGATTCCCAATTTATATTATCCCATGAAATCAAAGGGGTGTCTGAACCATAATTTAGAATCCAGAGCTTTTCATTTACATAATCAAGGTCACTAATAACTAGTTTTGAAGAATTTTCAAGTCTCTTAAGTTTTGATTCTGGGTAATTTTCATCGATAATAATTTGATTATTATAGTCTAAAACTCCGTCAGAAAAAGAACCAAAATATTTATCATTTTTACCTAAAGCAACTGAAGAAATTGAGTTGAAATTAACTAAACTTTCTGATTCCCACTGTCCTTCTTTATATTTTGAAAATTTATTTGTATTTGAGAAAGCATAGACAAATCCATTATCAGCATAAATTTTATTTATACTCTTGACTGGATAATTTTCTGGAGAATAAAATATTTGTTCATTCAGGTTATATAATGAAAACCCGTTACCAACAAGCCATATGTTCTCATCATAAAAATTAAAATCATTAACTTGGAGACCTTGAGGGAGTTTTAAGTCTACTATATTAGAGTTTTTATCCTGAACGGATAAAAATGTAGATTGATCTTTTTTATAGAGGATATGTAATAAGTTATTAAGGAATTTAAGTGATAAAATATCCCCTTCTATTTTAAGATCCATATTATTTCCAGTAATTGAAAAAATTGAGTTTGAGTCGTAGAAATATATTTGATTCTCAATTTTGAAAGACCCTATAATTGAATCATTAAAAAATGACAACTCATCCCAACTTCTATAATCTAGTGAGTTAGAACTATTAAAATTTGAAAAATAAATATTCTTACCTGATGCAACGTAAATTTTATTTTCAAAAAAATCTAAAAATGATACAATAATTTTTTTTTTAGAATTATGTATATATTCATACTTTTCCATCAATATTTTATTTTCTGCATCAACTACATAAACACCCTCTGTTGTAGATATAAAAATATTACTCCCGTTTTTTTTAGCAGAATTTATCGTTGCATTTTCTGTTAAATCTAAATTTATAGAATAAACCTGATTGCCTTTAATAAAGTCTACATACCCAGATGAATAAATAAAAATAAGATGATTATTATATTTTAAAGATTCAATTATATCAACACCAGAAAGGTTTAAATCAACTGAATTTTTAACTATATTTCTGCTTTCCAAATCCAAATTGAAAAAGCCTCTATCAGCAAAACAATAAAGTTTATTTTCATAATAAAACAGTTTTTTAATGTCCTTCAAATTTAAATGATATCTCCAAATATCTCTTTTGTAAGATCCAATTAAAGGATTTGAGTAAATAAATAAAAAAGACAAAATAAAAATTCTAAAAAATATCATTTCCTAATTATTATTATTTGCACAAATAATAGCATATTTAATTATTAATTTATAATAATAAACGTCAAAATCTAAGTTGAGTATATATATAAGTAATTATCTTAATAAACTTGAAGAAGATCTAGAAAATAAAGTATTAAGAGGAGATGACATATTAGGGCTAAGTGTATCAAAACAACTTAACCTGTTTATTTTAAAAAATATCTATGATGATTGGAAATCAAATTTTGAAAAAAATAAGAGTAGTTATTTTAACTATGAAAATGAAAACATTCTAGATAAAATCAACTCTCTTCAAAACACTCTATCTAATCACATTCATATTAAATTTGAAGATTTAAGAGCTTTAATTAAAAAATCTATTATTGATTTAATAAAATATTTGTACGACCCCAAAGTGTTTTTAATAAATGATTTAATTAATGATAAAACATTTAATGATCTGAGTTTAGATAGAAGGTCTAAGTTTTACATAGATAACAAGGAGGTTTTTAAAAGCTTAATGAATAAAATGAAAAATGAAAATTTAACTTCTAATGAAGTAAGATTAGTAATAGATACCTTCTCTTTTGAAAAAAATGAAAAATTAATTGATGAGCTCAAATCAATACTTGAGTGTGAAGAAAAAGATTTAAAAAATTTTTATAAAAAACCATTAAGCTATGAAGAGTTGTTTAATGTAAATGAAGGTGAGGCACAAGAAATTATAAATATTGCAAAAAATAAAAAATCATTTAAGGATGCCGCAGAATTCATTCTAGAAAATGTAGAAAAAAGAATAATTAATGTAGAGGATAACGTAGATATTAAGGCGCTACTAAGAGAAATTAAAGAAGATTTTATCTAGATAAGAGTGATGGTTTAAAACTGTTAAGTTTTAATAAAAAAAATATTAAAAGACTAAAAGAAAGCAGAGAGGATCCTCCATAACTCACGAGTGGCAATGGAATGCCAATAACTGGAAATAAACCTAAAGTCATAGAAATATTAACTGCAAAATGAAAAAAAATAATTGAGAAAACAGAGTATCCAAAAACTCGAGCAAATTTATCTTTTTGATTTTCAGATAAAATTAAAACTCTATAAAGAAACAGAATATAAAGGATTATAAATAGCATTGAACCTATATATCCAAATTCCTCACCTATAACAGAAAAAATAAAATCTGTGCTTTGGAATGGAACAAAGTTAAAACTTGTTTGGGTGCCTTCCATGTAGCCCTTTCCTAAAAAACTACCAGATCCAATTGCAATTTTAGATTGTGTAACATTCCAACCTGCACCTAGAGGATCTGCATTTGGATTTATTAAAGACTCTATTCTTTTTTTATGGTGAGGCTTTAAAACATTATTCATTAAAAAATCTTGACCATTGATAATAAGAAGCACTAGAATAAAGAAAATTGATGAGTTAATAGTTTTTGTAAAATCTTTAATTGATATACCTAGAACTATTAAAAATAATATGGTAAAAAATATATAAAGTATCATTTTATCAAATACCACTCCCATCAAGAAAATTAAAACAAAAGATATTCCGATAAAAAAGAATTTTAAACTAAGACCTTCTCTAAATAAGACAAGAAAAAACGAGAAATAAACTAGAGCTGTTCCTGTGTCTCCTTGAAGTAAAATCAAGATGAAAGGGATAATAATAATAATTGAAACTTTGGCTAACGACTTTAAGTTATTAACCTTTATTCCAGATGAGTCAAAAACTTTAGCTAGAAAAAGAGCAGTAGAAAACTTAGTGAATTCAGATGGTTGGAACTTAAGCCCAAATAAATTGAACCAAGATGTAGAGCTTTTAACCTCCTGTCCAAAAAAAAGAACCATAATCAATAATAGTATAGATATAATATATAATGGAAGCGCTAAATCAAAAACAAATCTGTACTCAATAATTTGAATTATAAAAAAAACAAGAACACAAACAAAAATCCACATTAGTTGCTTAAAAGATTCATTTTCAAAAGAGAAAAAAGAGATACCCTCAGAATATTGAGAAGAATAAATAGATATAAAACCAATAAATATTAATGATAAATAACTTATAATTATTATAGGATCATTAGAAAATATAGAATTATTAATCTTCCTCATCTATGAAATCTCCTTTTAGTACGTAATCCTCTAACCAAGCTCGTTTTGTTTCACCAAATATATAGTACTCAGAAGCTAAACTTGAGATTGATGCTGCAGCTCGTGCGCCCCATCCAGCATTTTCTATATATGCTGCTATAGCTATTTTTGGATTATTTTTTGGAGCAAAACCTATAAAACCTGAATGATCATATCCGTGAGGGTTTTCTACTGTACTTGTTTTTCCACATAACATTAACTCTTTCATATAACCCCTTCTCCCTGATCCACTAGTAACAACATTTTCCATTGCATCAACCACATAATCAAAGTGTTTTTTTTCAATTTTTAAAATGTGTTTTTTCTTATTTTCTATTTTAGATTCATTTATATGAGTTACAATACTAGGGTTATAAAAATAACCTCTATTAGCAAGTATTGATGCAAAATTTGCCATTTGAATTGGAGTTACTAGAAGTTCTCCCTGACCTATACTCAAAGAGTAGATATTAGAAAACTTCCATCTACCACTACCATAATACCTATCATAATAATTAGATGATGGAATGAAGCCTGAATTTATATTTGAAATTTCAAAGTTTAGGTTAGAGCCTAATCCAAACATTTTAACATATTGTGACCATTTGTTAAGACCAATTCTAGAATCAGTATATGTATTACTACTTCTATTTTGATTAATTACTTTTCTAAATAACCAATAAAAATAATTATTAGAAGAGTTAACAATTGCTTTATTTAAATCATAAGTTCCAGGAGGAGCTAAATCACCAATTCTTGATAAATCAATAAATACTTTATCTTCTTTTTTAACAATTTTTTCTTGAAGACCAATCAGCCCCTGAATTAATTTAAACATTGAACCCGGAGGATATGTAGCCATGAGAGCTCTATTATAAATTGGCTTCAAGGTATCTAATTGAAGTTTGCGGTAATTTTTAGAATAATCTCTACCACTTAACATATTTGGATCAAATGTGGGAGAAGATGCTATTGCAAGAATTTCTCCAGATTTCGGCTCGATAGCAACAACGCTTCCTACTTTACCTTTCAAAAGTTTTTCGATATACTTTTGAAGTTTTATATCAATTGAAAGCTTTAACCTATCTCCATTTTCTACAATTAAATCATCCTCTCCTTCCTTAAAACTTCCTGATTCATTACCTCTTACATCATAAATTTTGAGCTGTACCCCCTTACTTCCTCTTAAATTATTTTCAAAGTTTTTCTCAATTCCTGACTTACCTACCAAATCTCTTTGTTTATAATAACCTGAGGTATCTATCATAATTTCATTATTATTTATTTCTGCTACATAACCTAAAGAATGTGATAAACTTGAAAATGGATAAAACCTTGTTGGCTTAGATATATGATATATACCATTAAAATCATAAAGTTTAGTTTGAATTTCAGCAAATCTGATATGACTCATATCCTTATAAAATAAAGATGGTCTGTAAGAGGAATAATTGATAGCATTATCATATAATTCTTCAAAATCACTCTTAGTAATCGAGAAAGCATTTAATAATGAGGCCGTATCACTTACTGATAATTTTCTTGGAATAATATAAAAGTCATAATTAGGTCTGTTTTCAACTAAAACAAAATCGTTCCTATCGATAATTATTCCTCTTGAAGGATAAATAGTTTCAAGGTGAACAATATTTTTCTCTGATAAACTTCTATAATCTAAATTATATACCTGTAAGTAAAATAGTCTTGAAGAAAATAATATTAGAACAAAGATGAGTGTTATTTTAAAAATAATTGTTTTATCCCCATTCATCACTCAATTTTGACTCTAAAAATAAATATTGAAAAACTAACATAAAAACATAATTTAGTGAAGAGGATAATAAAATAAAAGCTAATACATCCAAGTTTAAAAAAGATGAAGATTCCAAAAGGACTAATAAGGTAAAATAAAGGGAAATCACAGGGTATGAAAATATGAAATATTGAAAGTTCCCAAGTTCATGAATAGATAAATCATCTAATTCGGAAGTTTTTTCTTCTCCAATTATTTTTAAAATCCAAAAATTTCTAAAATAAACTATTATTATAGAGACCATAGAGTAAACCCCAAGAGAGTCATTGAATATATCTACTGCTAAACCAATAAAGAATGCAAATAAAAGGTTTTCAAGAGAGTTTTTTTTGTACTTATATAATAATAATATGATAATTAGCGGTGATAAAATCAAAAAATCAAAAAATATAATTTTGTTTAAAACAAAAACTTGAAAAAAAATCAATAAAGAAAAGATCAATAATTTGTTTTTCATTTAGTCTAACATTTCTAATTTAACTTTCTCATCATTTAACGAATCCATAACTACATAAACATTGGAAATGCTATAAAAATCTTCAGATAAAATAATTTCAATATCATAAAAGTTTGAATTTACATCTTTATTTATACTCGTTATGCTACCAACTTTTATGTCTTGAGGGAAGATAGAGTCAAAGGAAGAGGTTAATACTGAGAATCCCACTTCTAGAGGTATGTGTTTGGGTACATATAGTAATTTAGCTCTTTTCGGGTCTTCCCCATCCCAATTTAAAGAAGATAAAGTTTTTGTTTCTTTGATAACTGTTGATAAAAAAAATGAGGTGTTGAGAACAGAGATAATTGTAGAAAAATTATCTGATACATGTTTAATCTTACCTATTACACCATTAGTAGATATTACACCTAAGTTTTTCTTTATTCCATGACTAAGACCCTTGTCTATTGTGATATAATTTTTTGATTTATTTAATGAGTTATTTATAACCTGAGCTTTGATGAAGTTAAGACCTAACCTATCTGCGGAACTCTCATTTTTTATTTTTGACTCTAGTTGAGATAATTTATTTATTAGGGTAAGATTTTCATTTTCTAACTTTTCATTTTTTTGGCCTAATGAAAAATAACTAAATATGTTATTTTGGGCTTTGTAGAAACTACCTGAAATGTAATTTGAAGAGTTAAAATACTCTGATCTTAAAATAAAACTTTCATTAGATATTAATAGAATTGAAATAGAAAACAGTAAAAAAAAAGTAATAGAGTAATTATATCTAGATATAAATTTTAAAAGATTTCGCATTAATCTATGACATTAATACCGCCCTAAAACCATCAATGTTTTTAAGTGCAACTCCAGTTCCTCTTACAACAGCTCTTAGGGGTTCCTCTGCCACATGGATGGGTAACTTGGTCTTAAGATTCAGTCTTTTATCTAAACCTCTTAATAGTGCTCCTCCTCCTGTTAAATATATTCCATTATCATAAATATCTGCAGATAATTCTGGTGGAGAACTTTCTAGTGCTTTAAGGACTGCCTCCTCAATTTTTGAGATAGACTTATCCATTGCAAAAGCAATTTCAGAGTAAGTGATCTTAACAACCTTAGGGATTCCTGAGACTAAATCTCTACCCCTTATATCAAGATCCTCAGGTGCATCTTTTAATTCTGTCATAGCAGAACCTACCTCAATCTTTATTTTTTCTGCTGACCTCTCACCAATTAATAAATTATGTTGCCTTTTCATATAATCAAGTATATCGTCAGTGAAACTATCACCAGCAACTCTAATTGATTGGTCAGTTACAATACCAGAAAGGGCTATTATTGCAATTTCCGTGGTACCGCCTCCAATATCAACAATCATAGAGCCAACTGGTCTCTCTATGTTAATACCAATACCAATTGCTGCTGCTAAAGGTTCGTGAATCATATAAACTTCTTTAGCTCCCGCGTGCTCAGCAGAATCTCTAACTGCTCTTTTTTCAACTTCAGTTATACCTGATGGAATACAAATTACCATCCTATGAGATACTGGAATAAATCTTTTTCCGCTATCAATCATTTTTATAAGCCCTCTAATCATATGCTCAGCTGCGTGGAAATCAGCAATTACACCATCCTTAAGGGGTCTAATAGTTTTAATATTTTCGTGGGTTTTTTCATGCATCTGCATAGCCTCCGAGCCCACAGCTAAAACCTTATTAGAAATTCTATCTATTGCAATAATAGAAGGTTCATCAACTACAACTGAACCCTTACTAATAATAAGAGTATTAGCAGTTCCTAAATCAATTGCAAGGTCATTATTAAAGTAATCAAAAAATCCCATAGGTTAATATTATATTACAAAAGTAAGAAAATATATTTTGTGTGTGAAAAAGTTAGTGATAGAAATGTCTCATTCCGGTAATAACCATAGATATTTTGGCCTTATTACACGTGTCTATAGATAAATTGTCTTTAATTGACCCCCCAGGCTGTACCACACTATGAACACCAGCATTTGATGCGATCTCTATACAATCTGGAAATGGGAAAAAAGCATCAGATGCCATTACAGAACCTTCTACCTTAAATCCAAAGGTTTTTGCTTTTTCAATTGCATGTTTTAATGCATCTACTCTTGAGGTTTGGCCCACGCCACTAGATATCATCTGATTTCCTTTAACTAAAACTATAGCATTTGACTTTGAGTGTTTTACGATTTTATTTGCAAATTCTAAATCTACAATTTGTTCATTAGAGGGTTTTGTTTCTGTAACAACACTCCAGTTCTCTACTTTATTCTCAGCGGTATCTAGATCTTGTTGAAGATACCCACCTAGAAGTTTCTTTGATGATAACTTATCCAAAATAAAATTATTCATACGAAGTATAATCCTATTCCTCTTTTCTTTTAAAATATCTAAAGATTTATCATCAAATTCAGGTGCAATTAAAACCTCGAAGAATAGCTTATTAATCTCATTAGCTGAATCTTCATCAACTTTTTCATTTGTTATTAGGACTCCTCCAAAAGCAGATAATGGGTCAGATATCAAGGCCTTCTTGTAAGAAGATAGCACTGTATCACAGCTAGCAATGCCACACGCATTATTGTGCTTAATAATTGCGAAAGTAGTAGATTTAAATTCAGAAATTAATCTGATGGCAGAGTTAATATCTAACAAATTATTATAGGACAGGTCTTTGCCATTTATCTTATCAAATATTTTACCTAGATCACCTTTAAAAATGGCTTTTTGATGTGGATTTTCTCCGTATCTTAATTGAGGGTATTCCCCTGATGAAACTCCAAAAAAACTATCAATCTGAGAATCGTATTCAGAAGTAATTCCAAATGCTTTTGAGGCATACTTTTTTCTAAAATTTATGTCAGTAGAATAATTGTTTTTCTCCATATAGGAAATGAATTCATTATAATTATTTCTTGAAGAAACAACGAGTGTCTTACTGTAATTTTTTGCTGATGCTCTTAAGAGAGAAACACCTCCTATATCAACTTTTTCAATTATTTCAGACTCATCCTCAGTTAACTTAACCGTTTCCCCAAATGGATATAGGTCAACAATTACAAGGTCAATTTTTGGTAAATTATATTTTTTAATTTCTTCAAGGTCTTCACTATGATCATCTCTAAATAATATTCCTCCAAAAATTTTAGGGTGAAGTGTTTTGACTCTGCCTCCAAGTATAGATGGATAATCTGTTAGAGATTCTACTGAAGTAACTGGTATATTTAAACTCTCAATATGCTTCTGAGTCCCTCCAGTAGATATAATATGAATATTATTATTGTGAAGTTTCCTAGCAATTTTGTCAATACCAGTTTTGTCAAAAACTGAAATAAGTGCAGACTGAATTTTTTTCATAGACAAAAGTAATATTATAATTTGTCTAACAAGAACTTTTCTATTATTTGAGGAAAATAAAAGTGTTCTAATTCATGAATTCTTTTTGATAGGGTAGATGCCGTTTCATGTTCATGAATTTTAATTTTTTTTTGAAATAAAATTTTCCCCTTATCATACTCATTATTCACAAGATGGATCGTTATCCCAGAATACACTTCTTTAGATTCGATGACACTATCATGAACCGTAGAACCGTAGAAACCCTTTCCACCAAACTTAGGAAGAATGGAGGGATGTATGTTAACTATCTTGTCTTCAAACTTATTTATTATAGCTTCTGGGATAAGGCGAATATAACCTGCAAGAATAATACTTGAAATATTTCTAGATTGCAGCATCTTAAGGAGGTCTTCATCAGAAGTTTTGCTTTGATCAAATATTATTGAGTCTATTCCTAAATTCTTTGCTCTATCAATTACGTATGCCTTTGGATTATTACAAAAAATAGAATCAACTAAAATTTGACTATGGTTATTAAAATATTCAAAAATTTTTTCAACATTTGACCCTGAACCCGAGGCAAATAATGCCAGTTTAATCATGCTCTTATTAGTTTAAGTTTTCTAAAAGATAACACAAGACCCAAAGTTAAGATGAAGAAACCAAGCCACATAAAGTTTATGAAAGGTTTTTGCATTGCCTCAACAATAACCCAATTCTTTTGGGTGGTCTGATAAGTTATTTTAAATAAACCTTCTTCAGGTATGATTTCTGTTAGGGAAACTTTAATTCCCAAGTCATCTATTATATCAGGAACTATACCAATCTTATTATCATCGATAATAAAAGCTGGTCTGGCAATATAATCTTGACCTGATGCAAGAATTTTTATTTGGGCCTCCGCAATAAATTGATTAGAATCCTCACTTATAGTCTTAGTTGAAACTTTCAATAATCTTGAAACATAGTCATTTAAAAAAAATGTTTGGTCAATAGAAACTGAGATGGAGTCTTTTTCTGACCATCTAATTTCCTGCTTTGGATCAGGGTAAGTTCTAACATGTACATATAAGTCTTGAAAAAAATCTTTTGAGACATC
>TARA_B100001057_G_scaffold241363_1_pt1 | contig 14627 bp, 12 predicted proteins | sample TARA_B100001057 | Tara Oceans TARA_B100001057 (sample SAMEA2621839) | marine metagenome | biome: marine biome (ENVO:00000447); feature: surface water layer (ENVO:00002042); material: "saline water (ENVO:00002010), including plankton (ENVO:xxxxxxxx)" | depth 5 m
GAAAACAATTTAGCATTAAAAGCTAATGACAAAATCATAGTATTTAGTCGTTTTGAAGAGAAAGAAGCTGAAAAATCAGCACTTGCTAATATGGCACTAAGCCAAGAGCAGCAAGAGCAGCAGCTAAAGGCTGAGCAATGGCACACATATCAGCAAAAAGAGTTTGAAAAATACATCGGTATAAACCAAGAAGAAGAGGATTTTATTTTTGAAGAAAATAAAGCCCTCACGCTCGCTGAAATGTCAAAACGCAAAGCTAAAGAAGAAGCCGAGCTTGAGCTCAAGCCTGAAGATTACGCTCTATTTAGCCGCCATAACTTACTAGCCCCACTGATTGCTAAATTTAAGCAACAGGCCTCTGTTGATCAGGCTATTCAGCTTGTAGAAATTAGCGGTAACGTTACATTTCCTGGTGTTTACCCGTTAATGGTAGGTGGTGATGTTCGTGATTTAGTAACCGCTGCAGGTGGCTTGCTAGAATCAGCCTACGTAAAACAAGCCGAAATTACGCGTATTGTTTCAAGCGACGCGTCTAAAATAGAACACTTACGTTTAGACCTTGAAAGTGCAATGCGTGGTGATTTACAAAGCAACATTACATTGCAAAGTAAAGACAGCATTAACGTATTCGCTATCCCAAATTGGCAAGAAAACGTAAAAGTAGAGCTTAAAGGTGAGCTAAGGTTCCCTGGTACATATACAATTCGCCGCGGCGAAACACTAACAGAGCTTTTAGAGCGCGCAGGCGGCTTCTCAGAGTTTGCTGAACAAAAAGCAGCTGTATTCACCCGTGCCTCAATTAAAGAGCAAGAGCAACAACAACTAGCTCGCTTATCAACTGAGTTACGTCGTGATATTGCATCAAAGAGCTTTCAAAACTCAGTAAGCAGTAACACGCTTACATATGATGAAATGAATAAGTTATTAAATGATTTAGCGAGTGTTGAAGCGGTAGGGCGTTTAGTTATCGACTTACCACTTATTGTTGAAAACAAACAAAACTTAGTGCTTCAAGACGGAGATGTTTTATATGTGCCAAGCAAGCGTGACTCGATTAGCGTAATAGGGGAAGTTAATTACTCTACCTCTCATTTATACAAAGCAGGTATAAGTGTTGATGAATACATTGATTTAAGTGGTGGCCTTAAAGATCGCGCTGATGAAGACAGTATTTACATAATTAAAGCAAATGGCTCAGTAAAAATACCAAACACAGGTGGCTGGTTTGCTGCTAATAACTCAGAGCAATTAGAGCCTGGCGATACAATAGTAATACCAATGGATGCAAGCCATATGGACAAACTAACGCTTTGGAGTACTGCAACGCAAATTGTATACCAATTAGGTGTGGCAGTAGCGGCTATAAGCGGTATCTAATATTTATAGAGGCGTCAGGAAGGTTAGGGCTTTATTTACACAGCGCTTTCCCTTCTAGCGCTTCGGTATAATGCTAGGTTTAAAATAAACCTTCAGAGCGTATATCAGGTGTTACTGGTTGCGGGCAACCGGAGAAGCTCCTAACCCTAAAACAATAACTTGACGTGATATTCATATTGTAAAATTTTGATAGCTGACAGCTTAATTTATGAGATTTCGATGGAAAATAACCTAAATAATATAATAACAGCAAATGAGCCTAAAGCTGCCTACGAAGTTGCAGATGACGAAATAGATCTGCGAGAAATACTTAGTGCCATTTGGCAAGGTAAATGGGTTATTATTACAATAACTATCATGTTCTCAGTAGCATTTACTTTGTACGCAATAAAGCAGCCAAATATTTATAAGTCAGAGGTACTTTTGGCACCTGCTGAAGAAGATCAAAAAGGTGGGTTAGGAGCCTTGGCTGGGCAATTTGGAGGTTTAGCGAGCTTAGCTGGTGTTAGCTTAAATAGTGGCGGTATCGATAAAACTCAAATGGCTTTACAAGTGTTAAAGTCACGCAAATTTACCAATAATTTTATTCAAAAGCATAATATCTTACCAGACCTCATGGCTGCTGAAGGGTGGAATCAGGAAAATAATGAGATAATTTATGACCAAGGCCTTTACTTGAGTAATGAAGGTAAATGGGTGCGTGAAGCTTTGCCGCCTTTAAAGTCAGAACCTTCAATGCAAGAAGCTTATAAAGAGTTTGGTAAGGTTCTAAATGTTAACGTAAATAAAGAAAATGGCATGGTGATAATATCTATCGAACACGTGTCTCCTTATATAGCACAACGCTGGGTAAATTGGTTGATACAGGATATTAATCAAACCATGAAAGGGCGTGATGTGCTTGAGGCTAATAAAAGTACGGACTTTTTAATTAAACAAATACAAGAAACTAAGATTGCTGATATTCGCTCTGTACTTTATAAACTAGTTGAAGAGCAAACTAAAACAATTATGTTCGCTAGTGTGCGTGATGAGTATGTTTTCAAAACAATTGACCCAGCAATAGTTCCAGAAAAAAAGTTCAAACCTAAAAGGGCTATTATTTGTATTTTAGGTTTTATATTAGGTTTACTTATTAGTAGTTTCTACGTATTGATAAGATATTTTATAAAGCATGGAAGTAGAGCCTAAGTTATACATTAGGCTTAGTTGAACAGATGGAATAACTTATTTTAAAGGCTATCTCTAATCCTTTAACTTAGGTGTTGTGAATTTATTAGCATATTAGATTAATTGGAATTTTAATTGTTTACTAAGAGTTTTAAATCAAAAAAAGAAGCACTAAAGCAAAATAAAATATATGTATTTTGCCCAGATGAATGTGTTTCTAATATTGAAGAGATTATTAATGCACATTCATTTGAGCTTGTAATTAATGACTTCTCAATAGTCGATTTTACTGAGAAAGTCATATGTCATTACAGAAGTGCTCAGTTAACAGATAAGCAACGTGACTTTTTAGTTAGGGCAACTGAAAGTGGTGCATGGGTAGAGCCTTTAGTTAGTTATCTTGATGCTAGGCTAAAATATACGGAAGTTCGTTTGTTGCATAGTAGCTACTTTTTGCACCAAAAAGCATTTTCAATTTTATCTAATAAAAGGACTCAAATAACTAAAAGAGTTTTAGATATAGTAAGTTCTATATTCTTACTGATTGTTACTTTGCCACTTTCTTTAATCGCAGCATTGCTTATTAAACTAGAAAGCCCTGGGCCTGTTTTATATAAACAAAAAAGAACCGGCCAGTATAATGAAGAGTTTAAAGTTTATAAATTTAGGTCGATGAGAAGTGATGCAGAAAAAAATGGTGCTCAATGGGCCAGCAAAAATGATGCAAGGATAACGAAGGTAGGTAACTTTATACGTAAAACACGTATAGATGAAATCCCTCAATTAATAAATGTTCTTCAGGGGAGTATGTCAATAGTTGGCCCGAGACCAGAGCGAGAGATATTTATTAAAGACCTTGAAAAGGAAATTCCATATTATCGCTTCCGTCATGCAGTAAAGCCTGGGGTTACGGGTTTAGCACAGGTCAGATACCCGTATGGAGCATCTGTTGAGGATGCTATCTGGAAACATAAATACGACATTCATTATATTAAGCACCATTCTACAATATTAGATTTAAAAATACTGATGCTTACAGTCAAAACAGTTGTATTTGGTATGGGCCGTTAATAATGTGCAGGGATAAATTAATAAATGCAGCTTCATGGCACAGTAAAAAAAAGTAAATTTGGCTTAAATAGATCATTAAGTGCAATATTTATTAGCATATTAGTTTTCTCAATTTACAACCGTACATTTTCGCTTGGTTTCGATATCCGGTTTATAGTTTTTCCGATTTTTATTTCGAGCTTGATACTTGCGGTGTTAGTAAAAGTAAAATTTGGTGATTGGATAGTACCTACTCGCGCTATTTTATTAACATCATTGCTTGCATTAATAGTGATTCAAGATCAAATCGCTTGGCAATTATCTGCTCTTGATAAGAATACCAACGTATATAAAAATGTAATTATTTTGTATGTATATAATTTTTTAATAGCTATTTATTTTTTGCTAAATAAAAAATATTTAAATGATAAAATATTAATAAATTCAGTGCTTTTATCTAGCTTTTTTTTGTCTCTTTCTTGCTTATACCAAGCTATAACTGGCAATTTACCGTTTGTATCGATAGGCTCTTCCGGTGAAGCATTTGAGGATAAACTATCTTTACTAGGTGTAAGGCCATCAGGTTATGCACATGATCCAAACTATACTTCACTACTAATGGTTTTTAGCATTTATATTATTGTTAATATAAAAAAAACTATTATTAACAGAGCTCTACTACTTGTATGTTTGCTCACACTTTTTGCCTCAGGCTCAAAGACTGTTTTATTAATCAGTGCCCTCCTATTAGTTAGGTTAATGTTTATTAAATTAAAAATTAAAGTAATTTTTAACATAGGTTTCATTGCTTTCATTTTTTTCGGCGCTGTAATTGCTTTTTCTCTTTTTGAACAATTGTCAACATTTTCTCAGCGATTAGTAATGTGGCGATTAGCTCTAGATGGGTTTTACGAAAGACCGGTATTAGGGTATGGGATAACAGGGGTAAGGAGCTTACTCGAGTTAAGTATGCGTTACGTACAACCTCATAATGGATGGTTAGCTATATTAGTAGACCATGGGGTAGTGCTATTTACGGTTATTATTTCTGGTTTTACATATATGTTATTTAATACAAAAAAAAGAGCTAATAGATACCTAATAATAATATTTTGTTTTCTCTCAATTTCTAATGAAATGTGGGTATACCCATACTGGATACTTTTTTTAGTAGTTCCATTTGTATATAACTTAGGTGAAAAACGTGTCTAATCAAGAACAATTAGTAAGTGTATATATTCCTTCCCACTATCGTCCTAGTGACCTTAATAGATCACTTAATTCGGTTCTTACTCAAACGCATACTAATATTGAAGTGATAGTTGCCTTAGATGGAAAGTGTGAAGACTCTATTTCTCTTTTACAAGACATTGCAAATAAAGATTATAGGTTGAAATTCTTAGTTAATGAGCAACCTAAAGGGGCATGTAATGCAAGGAATCGTGCTATTGATATGGCCTCAGGGGACTTTATAACTGGGCTAGACGATGATGACATAATGGAACCCGATTGCATTCAAAGTTATCTGGCGGCTTGGAATGATAGATATGCATTACTTTGTGCTGATTATTCTATCTTTGGGGTCCACTCAAACAGGTTTGATTTAAACAAAACTGAGTATACCCACTTTGATCTCATTGAAAAAAATTACGTTGGAAACCAAGTGTTTACAAAACTAGATACTTTAAAGAATAATACTTTTGATGAAAAAATGGTTGCATGGCAGGACTATGACTGTTGGTTTCGCGTTGTTTTGGCTCAAAATAAGCCTTTTTTAAAACTGGGAAAGAAACTATATAAAGTAAATGTAGATCCAAGTAGAGAAAGAATTACAACGGGCACTAAAACTGCAACAGGTGCTATACAGTTTTTAAGTAAACATGCTGAGTATCTTAAAGACAAAGTAACATTCTGGTTGCTCAATGATCTTGTGAATAGAGGGCAAAAAATCCCCCTTTGGTTAGTGGTTGCTCTTTTGTCTAGTTCACAATCGAAAAGAGCTGTTTATTTTTTTCTTAAACATTCCTTTTTAGGAAGTTTAGTCTTTTCATTAAAAAACTTTTTTGCAAAGTTTAACTAATTCATTTTAAGGAATGTATGAAAGTTCTTTATTTATTAAATTCAAATGGAGTTGGTGGTGCTGAAGCATCAATCCGTAGAATGGTCGACCGAAAGTTTGTTCAAGGTAAGGTCGCCCTTTTGTGGAACCATAATAATGTTCAAAAGAATTTTTGGAATGGTAGGGAAGTGACTCAAATAACAGATGCTAATTCTCCACTTGTTGGTGCGTTAAAGTCTATATTTGCGATACCAAAATACTTAAAAGGTCAAAATTTTGATGCGATCCAAAGTCAGTTAAAAGGTGCAGATTTAATTTTTTCTTTTTTAATTCTTATTGGCCTTATAAAAAAAGATTTTATTTACGTTGTAAGTTTAAGAAATTCATATGACTTTTATTATGGGAATGGTTTTTTAAACCGACTTATTGGTAGAGTACATAAATTTTTTATTAATAAAGCCGCTGATGTGATTGTTGGTGTTTCGAAGCAAGATATTGATAGGTTTACGCAGGCGTTTGGGAGCAAGTTTAAAGTTATTGAAAACTCAGTAGATATTTCTAACTTTAAAGTAAAAGAAAAATCTCTATTAACTAAAAATATAAAAGTAGTTTTAGTAGGGAACGTTAAATACAGAAAAGGCTATGATCGTTTAAGTTCTCTTATCCAATACCTTAATAAATCATACCCTGATTATCAGTTCACCTTCTCAATTGCAGGCGGTATAGAAAGTGAACAATTCAAGGGCGAAGTCTCAAGTTTAGCCGGTGATAATACTGTCATCGAATTTTTAGGCAAAGTTGAAAATATAAATGAGCTACTAGTATCGTCAGATGTCTTTTTATCGTTATCTAGAGAAGAAGGGTTGCCAATTTCTGTGCTAGAAGGAATGGCTGCTAAACTACCTATTTTATTATCAAATATTCCAGCGCATAGTTTGATTCTTGACCCTACAGTATCTAAATATATTTTATTTAATAATGATAAAGAGATGCAAAAAACATTTAGTAACTTAATTGAATCTCAAGCTTTAAGAGAGGAAATTATTCAAGCGCAATATAAGAAGTTATTAAAAGATTTTAGTTTAGATCGAATGTGTTCAGAATATTTACAAAGTTACAAAACAGGCCGCATTGATGAAACTACTGCTTCTAACTAATTCCAGCTCTGGCGGAGGTGCCGAAAAAGTTTTTAATAGTCTCGTTGATGGTTTCACTAAGCATAGCAGTTGTGAAACCAAGTGCTTGTATTTAAAAGAAAGTTCAGCAGACAAGTTTTGGAAGGTTTCAGGTTTTTTCAAGTTTATTTATCTTGTATTAAAATTTAAACCCGATGTTGTTCAATCTCATTTATTGTATCCAAATATTATTAATTCTTTTTTATCTGTATTTATGAGGTATAAATCTCAGCTAGTCTGTCACAGTAGTTTTGAGAGACTTCAGCGTAGTAGAAGTGCATATATCATTCGCTTAGCTTATAAGAAAGCTAGTAGTATAGTATGTATATCTGAAGAAATGCAGAAACAGGCAAAGGTTTTTTTATCTAGAAGCGATGTTGAAAAAATATACAATCCACATGATTTAAAAGGTTATCAAGACCTGTCTTCTAAAGATGTTAGCCCAGTCCCATTTCAAAATTTTTTGATTTCAGTAGGGCGCTTAGTTGAATCAAAAAGAATAAAAGATATATTTCTGGCTTTACAAGCCTGCAATAAAAAAAAGAATTTAGTAATAGTTGGAGATGGCGACACTCGTGAAGATTTAATAGCATTAGCTAAAAAATTAGACATAGAAGATAGAGTGTTTTTTGTTGGGCATTCAAGTAATCCATATCCATATATTATAAATTCAGAAGCCATGCTATTAGCATCAGAAACTGAAGGTTTTCCTAATTGTTTAGTAGAGTCTCTTGCATTAGGTGTTCCTATTATTACTGCTAATTGTAAAACGGGACCTGCTGAGCTTTTAAGAGTCAGTTATGACGATGATATATTACGTAAGCCTTATCCAAACTGTAGTATTTACCCTGTTGGTGATATAGACAGCTTAGCAAAAGCAATAGACTCACTTGATGAAACGTCTGTAGATACAGAGCACTTAAAAAATTTAGTCAGCCATTTAGATATAGAAGACGTTATAGAGCTCTATTTCCGTTCTCTTAAACGCTTAACCGATAGCTAGTCCTCAAGTGAGGTTAGTTTCATAAATACAAATTAGAATTATCAGCTAGTTAGTAATAGATAACTAATTACCTAGCTTTAGCAAATATATTAGGGTGTGTAGTGAAAATACTCATAACTGGCGGTGCAGGCTTTATAGGCTCTGCTGTAATTCGCCACATTATAGAAAACACTAATGATTCAGTTATTAATCTTGATAAACTTACTTATGCAGGAAATTTAGAATCATTAAATTCGATTGCTAATGACAACCGCTACGTATTTGAGCAGGTTGATATATGCAATCGTGGAGAGCTTGATCGTGTTTTTAAAATACATAAACCTGAGGCCGTAATGCATTTGGCAGCTGAAAGCCATGTTGACCGCTCGATAACAGGGCCCGCTGAATTTATTCAAACCAATATTTTAGGTACTTACAACCTATTGGAAGCGGCTCGTGAATACTGGAATACATTAAACGGCGATGATAAAAAATCGTTTAGGTTTCATCATATCTCAACTGATGAGGTATATGGTGATCTCCCGCACCCAGATGAACAAGAAGGTAAGCTTCCATTATTTACAGAAGAAACGTCGTATGCGCCAAGTAGTCCTTACTCAGCAAGTAAAGCGTCGAGTGATCATTTAGTTCGAGCATGGTTGCGTACGTATGGTTTTCCAACGATTGTTACTAATTGTTCAAATAATTATGGTCCTTACCACTTTCCTGAAAAATTAATACCTTTAGTGATTCTTAATGCTTTAGAAGGCAAGGACTTACCTATTTATGGTAAAGGCGACCAAATACGTGACTGGTTATATGTAGAAGATCATGCCCGTGCTTTATATAAAGTAGTAAGAGAGGGGACTGTGGGGGAAACCTACAATATAGGTGGCCACAATGAAAAACAAAATATCGAAGTTGTACAAACTATTTGTAGTATTTTAGATACTTTAGTTCCCAAAGCGACTAAATATGCTGACCAAATTATCTATGTAACAGACCGCCCTGGGCATGATAGACGCTACGCCATAGATTCGTCAAAAATGAGTAAAGAGCTTAATTGGGAGCCTGTAGAAACATTTGAAACAGGGCTCCGTAAAACAATTGAATGGTATTTGTCTAATCAACAGTGGTGTAAAAACGTTCAGGATGGCTCTTATCAGCGTGAACGGCTTGGCGAATTATAAAAGGAGCAATTTAATGAAAGGAATAATTTTAGCCGGTGGCTCAGGCACGCGTTTATACCCAATTACTATGGGTGTATCAAAGCAACTGTTACCAATTTACGATAAGCCAATGATCTATTACCCGTTATCAGTTTTAATGTTAGCGGGGATACGTGAAATATTAATTATTACGACCCCTGAGGATAGTGATTCATTTAAGCGTTTACTCGGTGATGGTTCTCAATTTGGTATTGATCTTAGTTACGCAATCCAACCTAACCCAGACGGATTAGCTCAGGCATTTATTCTAGGTGAAGACTTTATTGGAAACGATGACGTGTGCTTAGTTCTTGGGGATAACATTTTTTATGGTCAAGGATTTAGTCCTAAGTTAAAGCACGCTGTTGAGAATGCTAAAACGGGCCAAGGCGCAACAGTTTTTGGTTACCAGGTAAAAGATCCAGAGCGTTTTGGGGTTGTTGAGTTTGATGAAAATCAAAAAGCAGTTTCTATTGAAGAAAAACCGGCCAACCCTAAATCTGATTTAGCTGTAACAGGATTGTACTTTTATGATAACTCGGTAGTTAAATTAGCAAAACAAGTTGAGCCTTCTCATCGAGGGGAGTTAGAAATTACTTGTCTTAATGAGATGTATTTAAAGAAAAATAAGCTAAACGTTGAAATACTGGGCCGTGGTTTTGCCTGGTTGGATACTGGTACTCATGAAAGTTTATTAGAAGCAGCACAGTTTGTTGAAACAATAGAAAAACGTCAAGGTTACAAAATAGCCTGTTTAGAAGAGATTGGTTTTAATAATGGTTGGCTAAAAAGGCATGAAGTAGAGGAGTTAGCTGTTCCTATGCTGAAAAATAGCTACGGTAAGTATTTAATGGATTTAGTATCAAAGTAATGAACAACTATTTTTCGCAAAGAGAATGGGAGAGTCAGTTTTTTGAGCGCAAAGTATTTGCGGTAGAATTACTTACTCCTGAAATAAAGATTAATGACTGGCCTATAAACTCACTTATAACTACAAAAACTAGTTCAACAGATTACCCAAGCTTAAATATTATTAATAAACACAGCTTTAGTTTTGTTGAAGGCGAGTTAGTCTTTAAAAAAGATATCAAGGAAAACTCAAAAGCTTTTACAAGCTTTGAGGCTCATATAGCTAATCACGACTCTATTGAAGAGCTTAAATGTATAGTTAGTAACCTGTATATTAACAGCCGCTTTCGAGAACCTTGGTTTTCAGCACAAGAGCGAGACAGCTTTTACCAAAAATGGGTTGAGAATGCCGTCCTATCAAAATTTGATGATTGTTGCCTAATATTCAAAAATGATGATGCCATATCTGGCTTTGTAACAGTCAGGATCCAAGAGGAAGAGGCAACAGTAGGGCTTATTGGTGTTGCTTTACCCTATCAAGGTCAGGGCTTAGGCAAAAAGCTACTCGGGCTTGTTGAAAGCTATTGCATTGCTAAAAAAGCTAAAGTGATTAAGGTTGCAACACAAACAAGTAATATTTCGGCTGCAAATTTATATAGCAAAAATGGTTTTGCTATTGCTGATATTTCGTATTGGTTCTACAAACAGGTTTAAAGATGATCCCTTTCAATGTGCCTCCTAAAACAGGCAGTGAGTTAAAATACATAGAGCAAGCTATTAACTCTGATAAGTTATGTGGTGATGGGTACTTTTCAAAAAAATGTGAAGCATGGATAGAAAGTAACTTTAATACCACAAAAGCACTGCTAACACCTTCGTGTACAGCTGCTCTTGAGCTTGCAGCTATCCTAATAGATATAAAAACGGGTGACGAAGTCATCATGCCTTCATATACTTTTGTATCGACTGCTAATGCATTTGCATTACGAGGCGCTAAAATAGTTTTCATTGATGTACGTCCAGATACCATGAATATGGATGAGTCATTAATTGAAGCCGCTATAACCCCAAATACACGCGCTATAGTACCGGTTCATTATGCTGGAGTAGCGTGTGAAATGGACACAATATTAACAATCGCAAAAAAATATAAACTTTGGGTAATAGAAGATGCAGCTCAAGGCGTAATGTCTACATATAAAAGTAAGGCATTAGGTGCTATTGGACACATTGGTTGTTTTAGTTTCCATGAAACTAAAAACTACTCTTCAGGCGGTGAAGGAGGAGCAATTTTAATTAATACACCAGAATTAGTTGAAAGAGCAGAAATTATTCGCGAAAAAGGGACAAATCGTAGTCAGTTTTTGCACGGCTTAGTAGATAAGTATACTTGGCAAGATATAGGTTCGAGCTTTTTACCAAGTGAGTTGCAGGCGGCATACTTATACGCACAACTTGAAAATGCAGAGACTATAAATAATTATCGACTATCAATTTGGGAATATTATTATAGCGAGCTTAGTCAAGTTATAAATTCAGATAAATTGCCTTATATTCCGAATAACATAAAGCATAACGCGCATATGTTTTATATAAAATTAGTCTCTAATGAAGACCGAACAGAGTTTATAAATCACATGAAAAAGGAAGGTATCACCACGCCATTCCACTATGTGCCACTACATTCAAGTCCTGCTGGGGTCGTTTTAGGAGAGTTTATAGGTAATGATATTTATACTACTCATGAGAGTTCAAAGTTAGTTCGCTTGCCAATGTACTTCGAAATGCCTCATAGTGCTCAAGAACATGTTGTTAATGCGGTTAAAGGGTTCTTTAGTGACGACTAAAAAAATATTACATGTAGCAGAGTGTGATAAATTTATTCCTCCATACATAAGATTTATAAATAAAAATTTTAATAGTGATGAACACGAGTTTTTAATTAAAAATGGCATGGCTGATGATGAGCTTGAAGAAGCTAAGAATACCTGTTTGTCAGGGAAAACACCTGTATCAAAGGTAAAGCACCATATTCAGTTAATAATAAAAATGCACCGAGCTGATAAAATTATATTACACAGTTTAATCGATATAAGAATGGTTCAAATACTAAGCGTTATGCCTTGGTTGCTTAAAAAGTGTTATTGGATGATATGGGGAGCAGATTTATATGCCTATAAATTAAAGCGTGTCACTCTCAATGAAAAAATAAATGAGTTTTTAAGGTACAGGGTAATAAATCGGCTTGGTCATTTAGTTACATATTTAGAAGGAGATGTAGCTCTTGCAAAGGACTGGTATGGAGCAAAAGGAACTTATCATGAGTGCTTAATGTACACGAGTAACTTATACAAACAATATAAACTACCTGCAGTTGATAAGGTGAGGGTAAATATTCAAGTAGGCAACTCAGCCGACCCGAGTAATAATCACATAGAGGCGTTGGAAAAGTTATTACCATTCAAACATCAAGATATATGTATTTATGTACCTTTGTCTTACGGGCATCAAGAATACGCACAGCAAGTAATACAGCAAGGCAAAGAATGGTTTGGTGATAAGTTTAAACCCCTTAAAGATTTTATGCCATTTGATGATTATTTGTTATTCTTAAGCTCAATTGATATTGCCTTTTTTAATCATAAACGCCAGCAAGCCATGGGCAATACAATAACTTTATTAGGCCTTGGCAAAACGGTTTACTTGCGAAGTGAAACCACGCAATGGAATTTCTTTGTAGAGAAAGGTGTTCACGTTGGCGATATAGAAAAGCTCAGTAACTTAGATTGCTACAAATCATATAAAAATATTGAAATAATAAAAAATTATTTTTCTTCAGAGAACTATAAAAATCAACTTGCCCAATTATTTGATAAGTAGCTATTTTAAAATCTTTAATAGTCATTATTTTTATAAATAATACTCTATTGGGGGTTGCTCGCATGATGGAACGTAAAAAAATATGACCCCAAAAAAAATCCTGTCTTTTGCATTGGGCCCAGTGGGCGGTGCTCTTTTAGGTTTTGTTAGTTTGCCAATTATCACTTGGTTTTTTTCTCAGGAAGATATTGGGCGTATAGCTATGCTTAATGTTGTGGTAGGTTTTTGCACACTGTTTTTTAGTTTAGGGCTAGACCAAGCGTATGTACGTGAATTCCACGAAGTTAGTAATAAGCCAGCCCTATTAAAAGCGTCATTCTTTCCTGGCTTAACCTTATTAATTATTAGCTTATGTGTACTACTTAGCTTCGGTAATACAATTTCGTTATGGTTATTTGAGGTTGATAGTCGATTACTTAGCTTGTTAGTAGCTTTAGCTGTTTTATGTGCTTTTATATCTAGGTTTCTATCTTTAATTTTGCGCATGAATGAACAAGGCTTTGCCTACTCAATGAGTCAGCTACTTCCTAAGCTACTATTGATAATAATTATCTTAGGTTATGTCTTATTTTCAGTTAATAAAAATATTACCAATCTTGTAATAGCAAATGTTGCAGCTATATTACTCGTTTTTTTTATATACGCGTGGAATACACGAGGTGAGTGGATTATAGGGCTCAAAGAAAAGCTAGACCCTAGCCAATTAAAAGGACTTTTAAGCTTTGGTATGCCACTAATTTTTGGCAGTTTAGCATTTTGGGGGCTAACCGCGTCAGATAAAATATTATTAAAAGAACTCTCAAATTACGAACAATTAGGGCTTTACTCTGTAGCTGTTAGTTTTGCCGCCGCTGCAACAATTATCCAAAGTATTTTCTCAACTATTTGGGTTCCCGTTGTATATAAATGGGCAGCAGCTAATGAACACCTTGATAAAATATTCAAAGTAAATCGATATGTTTTATTGGTAGTAATTATTTTATTTTGTTTAGCAGGCATACTTTCAGCTGTAGTGACGCTTATACTTCCAGATAATTACATGGCCGTTCAGTGGATTTTAGTTCCATGTTTAGGATACCCATTACTTTATACTCTATCTGAAACAAGCGTTATAGGTTTGGGTATTACTCGGCGCACTGGGTTTTCAATGCTTGCTTCTGTAGTTGCTTTTGGAGTTAACTTATTAGGAAACGTATGGCTAATTCCAAAATATGGTGCAATAGGGGCTGCTATAAGTACGTGTTTTTCGTTCTGGGTATTCTTTATATTAAGAACTGAGTTTTCTATCTATTTTTGGAAAGCAATTCCTAGGTTGGGCATGTATATTTATACAACCCTACTGGTGCTCGGTTCTGTTGTACATGCATTATATGGTAACAGTCTTCAGAATTATTTTACACTATATTGGTGTTTGATATTGCTGAGTTTGTTTTTCTTTTTTAAAAATGAAATTTTTGAAAGTAAAAAGTTTATTGCACAAAAAATACTTAGAGTTAAGTCCTAGCAAGCTTTTTACTACTACAGCTAGGTTAACCTTGAACGAATATGCAAATGTTTTTTAGTTAGCCTAATATTCAATTACTTCATAAAGCTAATATTAACAGTTGATTAATTATATTTTAGGTTGTTTACTAAGCAGAAACCTAAATGCACTTGTTTAATTATCCTCTATTTAAAGTAAAGGCTTAATGTCTCTAAATAAACTTTAAATTAAGCTTTATTACTTACCTATCTCAATTTTAACACCTTCCTCCAGCACCTCTTTATACTTACTTGCTAAAGCGCGCTTTGCATCTTCATCACCATGCACAATTTTTATATGGCTTGGCCTTTTACGCATGCCGGTTACAAATTTAACTAATCCGTTTTGATCGGCA
>TARA_B100001057_G_scaffold82993_1_pt1 | contig 14626 bp, 11 predicted proteins | sample TARA_B100001057 | Tara Oceans TARA_B100001057 (sample SAMEA2621839) | marine metagenome | biome: marine biome (ENVO:00000447); feature: surface water layer (ENVO:00002042); material: "saline water (ENVO:00002010), including plankton (ENVO:xxxxxxxx)" | depth 5 m
TGATTCGCAATCCGGTAAGTCGTAATGGCAAAGAAGCCCTTATAGTACATCAGAGGCTCCAGAGTCGAGTTGCACGCGGGGTCCCTTTTCAGGATTGCCTCAAGGTCATCACTGGCCCTTTCAACCAGAACCGGGTTCTCCTTGAGGAGACCGGCCAGCAGGGGAACCAGATTCTCGAGAGGAGAATCCTGTCGGGCCAGCTTACGCGCTAATCGCACCCCCAGAGCGGCGGACAGACTTCCCTGATCCAGAATCACCTCCTTAAGAAGAGCCCGCAGACCTGGCTCTTCCTCGGCAATTTTCTCAGCCCGGTTACGCATATCCCCCCAGAGAAGGTCCACCCGCTGCTTCGCCTCTTCCGGGGAGTCTGTGGATTGTGGACTGGTGCCGTTGTCGGACATGTGCTTGGGTTCTAGCGGTGAAAGTTTCCCAGAAACTGGAGTATGCCTGTAGAGCTGCAGTCTGCCTCGCGAGACATTATGACGGCGCTACGGTGGTAAAGCTCGAGGACATTGCCCAGCAGGAAGATATCTCTGCCAGCTTTCTGGTGCAGATTCTTAATGAGTTAAAACGATTCGGGCTGGTTGACAGCAAAAGGGGCAAGGCAGGAGGATATCTATTATCCAAATCACCCGCCAAGGTCTCTCTGCGGGAAGTAGTCCAAGCAGCAGAGCCGGGACTTCTCGCCACCCCGGACAATAGCTCAGGAGCATCCGGTCCAGCCGTAACTGAAATGTGGCACGGACTGTCCAAGATCGTGCATGAACGACTGGGAAGCATCACCTTGGAGTCGATGGCCTCAGAAGCTGGTGAGCCGATGTATTTCATCTGATCTCTATATCTCTGAGACCGGCAAAGCGGCTACCTCTTCCCTGACACTTTCCGCAAGCGGTGTGCTGAGGTAGCGCTCGGTAGTGCTGGCCGCTATTACGACTACCCGCTTCCCCGCCATTTCGTCACGCTTTGCAATCTGCAGGGCTGCATGAACCGTTGCTCCACTGGATATCCCAGCGGGAAACCCTTCCAGCAAGCAGAGCTGTTGGGCTGTTTCAAAGGCATCTTCATTCGAGACTTGTGCTACCTCATCAACGATATCGACATTAAGATTTCCAGGAATGAACCCAGCTCCGATTCCCTGAATTTTATGTGGCCCGGGGTCACCTCCAGAGAGCACCGGGCTGGCAGAAGGTTCGACTGCCACTGTATGCAGGTCTCGACGAGATTTGATCACCTCGGAAACACCGGTAATAGTGCCTCCCGTTCCCACTCCGGAAACGAACACATCAATTTCACCACCAGTGTCGCGCCAGATCTCTTCGGCAGTAGTCTTCCGGTGAGCCTCAGGATTAGCAGGATTATCGAACTGGCTGGGACCAAAGGCCCCTGGATCTGCTTCAAGCAGCTGCTTCGATTTGACAATCGCTCCTCCCATTCCCTTCGGACCGGGGGTGAGGACAATCTCGGCTCCTAGCATTTTTAGTAGCACCCGACGTTCAATCGACATCGTTTCCGGCATAGTTAGGATACACCGGTAGCCCTTGGTCCGCGCCACAAAGGCGAGTGCGATACCGGTGTTGCCTGAAGTCGGTTCGATGATTGTGCCCCCGGCCTTGATGAGCCCTTCAGCCTCTGCGGTCTCGATCATGGACTTCCCGATGCGGTCCTTAACACTGAGGAGTGGATTATACCCTTCAGATTTGATGATTACCTCCGCCTTACATCCGTCGGCTATACTATTCAGTTTGACCATCGGGGTATTCCCGACCATATCGACCATATTACCTGAAATTGCGCTCATTACTGTAGTGGTTGTTGTTTGTATAGACGCGGGACCTATCTTTCATGTTGTCCCGGTTCAATGAATTATATCTGGAAATCCTGCTGACCTGATTCGAGATGCAAACCGCATTCATACCTCTCCCCTTTGAACCGCGTTGACTCCCGGGAGCTTGAACTTCCAGGACTGGTTGAATGCCAATCTCCCATCGTAACATAGCCTGCCGAAGCAAGAGGGTGCCGCGGAAGATCATGTCCATTGATAAAATGCTCTACCTTCTCACTATTCCAATCGATGATCGGATACACCTTGAGGGTTCTGGCCTGCCGTTCGGCCATGTCCCGTTGGGAGCGCCCTCTTGAATGCTGATGCCTGAGCCCACTGATCCAGGCATCAGCACCCAGATCCTGCAGAGCCCGATTCATAGGCTCCACCTTGTGGATCCGAGCATAATTATTGAGATCCTCTGGTCCGTTCTCCCACTGTTTCCCATGGAGGGCCTCCTGACGTGCTGCTGTTATACGTGGAGAGTAAACACGGGCCCTGAAATCCAGTTCCTTCTCCAGAAGGGACGCATAGCGGTAGGTCTCGGGGAACAGATATCCCGTATCTATAAAGACCACAGGAATACCCGGTGCATACTCCCTGAGCAGTTTTAACATTACCGCAGCCTGCAGCCCAAAACTCGTGGTCGCCACAATTCGACCTGTAAACTTTTCCGCTAAAAACTGGATCCGCTCGCCGGCCTCGAGAGAACGAAGCTGAGTGTTGAGGAAACGCAGGCCATCCTTAGTTTCCGTCTCCGATTGTTGTTCAGCTCTCATGATCACTTGGCAGTCTCATTGCTCTCCTGCGGCAACATCCTGATGAAAGTCCAACCCATTGGTCGTCGCTTTTACGTAGGCCATCCGAATAACAAAGTCTCCAAAGCTTTCCTTCTCTTCCCGGCTCCCCGCATAGTCCCTGATGATCGGCTCGAGAAGCTCCCTGATGTCCTCGCTCTTTACGCTAGCGCGATAGAGCTTACTGAGTCTCTGTCCGGAGAATCCTCCACCAAGGTAGACATTGTATTTGCCGGGGGCCCGCCCAACAAAGGCGATCTCTGCGATATAAGGCCTCGCGCAACCGTTCGGGCAGCCAGTCATTCGAATGGTGATCGCATCATGCCTCAGCCCACATTCCTCAATAACCTCTTCCAATTCGGTCACAACATCCGGGAGATATCTCTCGGCTTCTGCCAGCGCCAGACCACAGGTCGGCAGAGCAACACAGGCCAGCGAGTGAAGTCGTAATCCCGTATGGTGCTCATGGGAATCAAGACCGTATTCATCGATCAATTGCTTCACTCCAGAACGCTGCTCCTTGGAAATCCTTGCTACGACAAGGTTCTGGTTTCCGGTCAGACGAAATTCACCATCGAGCATTTTGGCAATCGCGAGAAACCCACTTCTCCAGCGAGCCTCGTCTGTATCGCATACCCGCCCTCCCGGAACATAAAACGTATAGTTGGCGGTGCCATCCTCGTTTTCCGACCACCCGTAGCGATCTCCATTCTCGGTAAACTCATAGGGCCTCTCATCTTCCAGTTGATAACCTAGTCGCTGCTCAACGAGTTCGCGGAACCCATCTACGCCGTGATCGTCGACCGTATATTTCAGCCGGGCATGCTTTCGTTCGTAACGATCCCCGTGATCTCTTTGAACAAGCACAATTTTTTCTGCAACATCGACGACCTTGTCAGCCGCCACAAAACCAATCACATCTGCTACCCTGGGATACGTCTCTTCCTGACCATGGGTCATACCCATCCCCCCTCCTACCGCAACATTGAACCCTTCAAGCCCATTCCTGCCCGTAATTGCTATGAAGGAGAGGTCGTTGGCATATACGTCCACATCATTATTGGGCGGCACCGCAACAGCGATCTTGAATTTCCGGGGCAGGTAGTGCTTGCCGTAAATGGGCTCTTCCTGATGTATGCTCGACTCCACCTTTTCTCCATCGAGCCATATTTCATGATAGGCCCCAGTAGCAGGGGTAAGGTGATCGCTGAGCTCCTTTGATACCTGCAGGATTTCTGCGTGAAGCGCAGAGACATCAGGATTCGCATTGCACATCACATTGCGATTCACGTCACCACATGCCGCAATGGTATCAAGAGCCGCTTCGTTGATTTCCCGGATCGTTCTTTTGAGGTTACTCTTAATGATTCCATGAAGCTGGTAAGCCTGCCGCGTCGTAAGCTTGATTGTATCGTTCGCATACTCTGAGGCCATTCGGTCGACTTCGATCCATTGCTCCGGGGTAGACACCCCCCCTGGAACACGGATCCGGATCATGAATGAAAATGCCTTTTCCAGTTTGTGCCTCCGCCGAGCAGACCGGGAGTCCCTGTCATCCTGCTGATAAGAGCCGTGAAATTTGAGCAACTGTTGGTCGTCTGCAGAAATGCCCCCAGTGGAAAGATCTGAGAGCCCTTCCGCGATCGTTCCTCTAAGATAATCGCTGCGGTCTTTAATCCCTTCATTTGCCGCCAGTTTACGGTCTGCTGTGCTCATTCGACTGAAGTGTGAAATTAGTAAACGTCTCGTTGGTATCGTCCATTGCTCTTCAGCTCCCCAAGGTAGGTTTCAGCTGCCTCGGGAGTCCGGTCTCCCCATGATTGAATCACCTCCAAAAGTGCCGCGTGGACGTCCGGGGCCATCCTCGAAGCGTCTCCGCAGACATAAAAGTGAGCTCCCTTTTCCAACCAGTCCCATATCTCCTTCCCCTTTTCCCGGATACGGTCTTGTACATATATTTTTTCCGGCTGATCCCGGGAAAAAGCGACATCGAGCCGAGTCAGCGCCCCGGACTTGAGATGATCCTGCCACTCAAGCTGGTAAAGAAAGTCATAGGTAAAGCGCTGGTCGCCAAATATCAGCCAAGTGGGCCCACTTCCTTCCCTCGTCGACCGATCCTCAACAAATGCCCGGAAAGGAGCAACCCCCGTTCCTGGTCCGACCATGATAATGGGCAGGGTATCGTTCTCGGGAAGCCTGAATCGCTTATTCGGAGTGACGAAAACCGGCACCGTGTCGCCTTCTCCAACCAGATCAGCGAGACAGGTCGATGCGACTCCCTTTCTTGCGAGGCCATATCCCTCATAGCGTACTGCCGCCACTGTCAGATGGACTTCTCCATTATGCTCCCGTGGACTCGAGGAAATCGAATAGAGTCGAGCGGGTAACATCCTCAGGATAACAACCAAATGCTGGGCCTCTGTCTTCGATGCCGGAAATTCACGGAGAAGGTCAACAATCTGACGCCCCCAACTCCAATCCTTAAATAACTGGCGGCTGTCCTTATCCAGCAGATTTTCCAACTCCTTGGATCCGCAATGTGCCTGCCAGGCGGATGCCACCTTTCTGGACAAGGCTGTGATATCGTAGTCCTCCCGAAGCGCCTGGTGCAGGACCTTATCACCAGAGGAGCGCGTCCTCACCACCTCATCACCTGTTAGACCGGCTGCCTTGAGAAGAGAATCAACAACATCATCAGCATTTGTCGGCACGACCCCCAGCGAATCCCCAACCTCATAACTGAGCCCTGACCCTTCGAGACTCAGCTCAAGGTGCCATATCTCTTTTTCCGACCCTGGTGCATTCAACAGCACCTTGTCCAAAATACGTGCAGGAAAGGGGTTTCTCTTTCCATATTCCAGCGAGGGCGCAGCGACAGCAGTGCTGATTGCCTCCGAAGCATTGGTTGCCGCCCCCCCGAGCTCTTCAAGAGCTCTCTCGATCCATTCCTCATAGGGCTCCTCGAAGTCCACGTCACAATCCACCCGCTGGGTCACCCTCTTCGCTCCAAACTTCTCCAGCTGTTGGTCCACGTCTTTACCAACCTTACAGAAATATTCGTAACTCGTGTCTCCGAGGGCACAGACGGAGTATCTAATTCCGCTGAGATCCACTTCCCCTGACATCAGTTTACCACAAAATTCCTCGGCACTCTCAGGAGGATCCCCCTCACCCCATGTACTGACGACTACAAGGAGGTTCTCCGTCTGCGATAGGTCCTCAGGGACAGACTCGCTCATATTCTTGAGGGTCGTCTTAAAGCCTCTTCCCTTCGCAAGCTTCGCACTACGAGCAGCAAGCTCTTCCGAGTTGCCGGATTCTGTGCCGTAGAGCACAAGGAGATTTCCGGTGGCCCTCGACTGAGGAAGTTTGCTGCCTGCTCCAAGGAGCTTCCCTAACCATGAACGCTGCTCGACACTGCAATCGCGCAGGAATCCTGAGAGCATTTCACGCTGCGACTTATCAAAAGGCGCATCATCAGGCAGCTGAAACATTAGTTACTTTATCAAGTTAGTTATGTTTAAAATTTCCCAGTAATCTCCAGCGATTGCAATCGGAAAACCGAGGAAACGGAAAAACTTCTCCTATTTCAGACAAGGCATTGGCAGGAAGAATCTCCCCCCTTGCGGGGCCACACCGCTCTGCAACCCCTCAAATTAAGCGCCAGATTTCAACATCTCTACTCAATCCATTGCCAGCTCAACACCACTTCAATTGCAGGGTGAATGCTGTGATGGACAGGACACCCAAGAGCCGCGCTTTCAAGCGCCTTCCTGTCCGGGTGGCCCTCTTCTACCGGCATGTGAATGGCGATATCCAACCTCGAGATCCGCCGCGGACTGTCCTCGGACATGTGCTTACCCACGCTAATCTTCATCCCCTCAAGCGAGATCTCCTTTCGCTGGGCTACAATGCCCATGACTGTCGCCATGCAAGATCCTAGAGACGCCGCCAGCAGGTCTGTTGGAGAGAAGGCCTCTCCCCGCCCATTATTATCCACCGGCGCATCCGTAGCCAGAACATCCCCCGAGGGACCATGAGTAGCGGCACACCGCAGTTTTCCCTCGTAGTCTATTTTGATCTCAATCATTACTCTTTTGGTTTTTCGGTTACACTTTCAGTTTCTTCCTCCTTCTCGACGATAACCGGGACTTTGGCAAGAACGACCCGAAAGCCATACAACCCGGAAGTGTCAACGCCACCTCCGCTCTGAGATGGCTTGCGCACAGGCTGCCTTACCGAGGCTTTGAGGTGATTCGTATCATAGCTTTTCCAGCAAGCCCCACGGGCAACGTCATACTGCCCAAATGCGCTATAGTCGCTCGCGACCCACTCCAGAACATTACCTTCAAGGTCATACATCTTTTGCGTCCCCACCGGTCGTCCGGCATAGCTGGCCACTGGAGATGTGAAAGCAGAACCGTCTTCGTATCCCACGAGGTGCCCATCAGCCTCCAGAGAACCTCGCTCTGCCAGACTGAGATCCGCAAAATTTCCTCCGCTCACCGGCGGAGGCATCTGAGGCCCCCAGAAAAATTCCTCAGCCTGCCCATGTTTATCCATCGGCCACTCTCCAATCTCACCTTCCAGACCTACAAAGACACTCCACTCAGCATCGGTTGGGAGACGATAATGATGTCCTGCTCCAATTGCCCCCTGCTTGCGCTCTCGAAGAGTCAACCAGAGGCAGAAAAGTTCGGCATCTTCTCTAGTCACATTAACAACCGGATGATCAGGCCCATATGACCCCCCATCTGCGAAATCAGGCGGTAGCGGAGGCGTGAAAGACCCCGCCCAGCGATTAATAAAGCGCGCATAATCCGCCCCGGCACTTTTATCTGCGCGCTTCGGGGCAGAAACTTTCTCCGCCATACTTTCTACGAAGGCATCAAAATCACTTTGGCGGGTTTCCCAGATGCTCGCAAGTAACTCCAGGTCTTCCCGGACGGAGATAAACTGCATGCCCAAGGCGTTCTCCAGTGGCTCCCGCGGATAATCAAAAAGGTTCTCTCTCTGAAGTGTGACAAGAATCTCATCCGAGACCTCGTTCATCCCTAGGACTATAGACCGCTCGTAGCGTCGAAACCTTGGAAGCTCAACAATAAGCTTAAGTTCACCCTGCCCCTTGGGGTTCAGCTCTACCCTCACGCCGCGCTCCTCCACATCATCCCCCTCTAATGGTGTTTGTCCCAGGGTTTGCGAGTAGACCTCTCCCTTGTGGGTCCTCTGCACATAGACATTTGCCCCGGTGGGCTTACTCGCGAGCCTCAGATACGCATAAGACCTACTTCGAACAACAGCGTAGAAAGGATGCATCTTCCTCTTATTTGGATCCTCCTCTTTCAGCCCTCCAATGAATCGCCGCTTATCCAACTTGTACTCAAACCACTGGTCGTCCTCGAGGTGTGTTTCCCTGCACTGAGTCTCGAGCCACTTCACGTAGTCACGAGCCTCTCGCTCAGTCACAAGGATAATCTCTTTTTCAATTCCATTTTTAAAGAGAGTTTGGATGAGCCCGCTTTGCCTATTCGTCGACTGCTGAAAATAGTCCCATGACTCCGCGGTGACATAATACTGGCTGATATGGTAGTCCTCCTCGGGCTGGTAGGGTGCTCCAAAAACATCCTCCCAAGGCTCAAGTTCCCGGGGGGGGTTGAACTCGATCAAACTTGGCCCAATCACCGCTCCTTTCTCGCTGACTGTTTCGGTAACGGTCTGGGGCCGATACCCCTTTAGCTCGAGCGTGAAAGTAACATTGCTCCCCTCGGGGTAATTCCTCGGATCCAGCGGCGTCAGTCCAAGAATTTCACCATCCTCGCTGTAGACTGCGGCCCCCGGAGGATCACTCAGAATCGTGACGCTTCTCATCTGCAACGGGGGCGGCTCTAACGAGCCTGAATCAGAGGCCGTCTCGAGAGGGGGCAGAGAAATCATCTGGCCCAGTGCAGCCATCCCAGTGAGAGCCCCAAGCACACCAGCAACCAGACCCATTCGTGTTCTAAACGGACGTGAACGCCCTTCCTCAAGCCTGTGAAGTTCCTGCCCCAGGTCCGCAGCTCTTCTAATCTTTCTTCTTGAGATCCTTGGCTCGCAAATATCACAGATGACGGAATTCAGCGCTCGCCATCTTTTGAGGCTTACTCCCTCAGGCAACTGGTCTGGCAATTCGGGAAAATCCAAACGGTCTTTACCCGTTGCCATTTCGTATAGCACTTTACCAAGACTATACACATCCGCCTGAGCCGAACCAGGACCTTCCGGGGGGACAAACCCCTCCGTTCCAACAAAGGTCTGCTGTCCCCGAAGAGCCACCAAGCCTATATCTGCCAGCTTCGCCTTTCCATCGACAAAGATCACATTCGACGGCTTCACATCCCGGTGAGCAAGACCGCTCTCGTGAAGATGCTGCAATGCCTCAGCCAGCATTCGCCCACAGGTTATACAATCCTCTACCGCAATGCCGTCTCCCCCGGCCTCTTTCATATCACTACGGAGAGTTCGTGGCTCATACTCTACCGGATTAATGTCACGCCCGGTGGCAACATCATCGCCCAACTCCATCACGTAGTAATAGAAGGGCTCTCCTTCTATCTCCGCCCGACCCACGTGCAAGATATGAACGAGTCCGGGATGATCCCTTGAGATAGGCTCATATTTGAGGATCCCCTCAAACTCTCTCTCGAATCCACGTTGGTCTTCGAAATCATTATACCAAACAGCCTTTACCGCCCGCAGCGCTCCCGTCACGCCTCGGGCGAGCCACACCTCGCCATAGGCGCCACCGCCTATTTTTCTCAGAACCTCATGATCCGGGATCGTTAGCTCCGGGCGAACATTACTGCTTTTCATGCTTCTCGAGTTTGGCCAACTCCCGTTTCAAGACCGCGCCGACCCGATGCTTCGCCAGATAGACTTGGGCCATGCTCACCCCAAGATGAGCCTGAACTTTCTTGGCGTCCCACTGCCTTACTACGTAATAATCAAAAATTTGGTATTGCTTGGGTGATACCTGCCCCTTTACCCGTGCGAGCGCTGCATCAGCGAGGTTTTTTTTCCACTCCACATTCCACATGCGCTCCAGCAAGTCCCCACTCGGGTCCTCAAAACGGTCAATTACCGCAGTCTTCCGTTCCTCATTCCACTCGTTTCCAGCCATCGCAGTATCCTTCTTTCGTCTACGGAACTGGTCATTAATTCGCCAGCGCGTCATATTCATCAGCCACGTCTTGAATGAACCTTGCTTTGGGTCATACAGCTGCTTTCTGCTTTGCTTGGCGATGGACAAAATGGTCTCCTGGACGACGTCAAAGGCCTCATCAGAACGCAGACCCGCCTTCAGGCCAACGGAATATATCAGGCGCCAGTAGGTTTGGTAGAATTCATCCCATGTCCTCTGGTCCTCCCAGTTCTCAAGCCGGGCAATAAGACTTTTACGCGTGCGCTCGTAGGCCTGCTCGAAGCCTATTTTACGACCCCCGTCCATGGGGTCTGCCTGTTCGTTTGGAGAATCTTCGGGCATTGTGAAGGAGCGTCTCTCAACAGTAAAACGTCAACAACTACTCTGACTATCATAGAATTATTGTTTGATTCAAAATTCATCTCCAGAGAATTACCCCCAAAACGCCCGGCGACCTTAAGAAATCATCCTGGATTGCTCTGAAGCCCTACCCTTTCTGAGTATTTTTCTTAGATCTCCCAACGCCGGACGAGAAACTTTTCGCACCCGCCATATCAAACACTGAAAATGATTGCCTCCTCATCTTCCTTTCGCTCAAGGTCTCATGGTCATGTCTATCAGTTCTGATTCCATCTCCGGAACCTCCTCTTGCAAGCATCTTCAACCAAGCCGTCGCCGGTTTCTAAAATCCTCCGTAGCCGCAACGGGAGGACTGGTGACTCCGGGACTTTTACCGTTGCTTGCCAACGACATCACCAAAGCGAAAAATCAGCCCGAGACGATCGTCAAAACGTTCTACGATTCCCTGACTCCGGAGCAACGCAAGATCATTTGCTTTCCTTACGACCACGACCTCCGCCTGAAAATCGAAAACAACTGGCATATTACGAAAGCCAAGGTCGAAAGCTTCAGCAAGGACCAGCAGGCTATGATCAAGGATATCTTCATGGGAATTCACAGTGATGAATATGCTGAAAAGGTTTTTGAGCAGGTTGAGTGGGATAGTGGAATCGATGGTTTTGAGAGAGGCTCCTCAGTAGCCATCTTCGGAACACCCGGAAGCGGGCGGTTTGAATTTGTCCTGACCGGACGTCATTGCACTCGCCGATGTGATGGTGACTCCATGAAGGGAGCGGCCTTCGGTGGCCCAATTTTCTATGGCCATGCAGCCCGGGGCTTCAACGAAAGCCCCAAACACGAGGATAACGCCTACTGGTATCAGGCGGTGAGAGCGAACGAGGTCTATCAGATGCTGGACGGCAAACAGCGCAAGGCCGCTCTCCTGGGCAAGAGCCGGGGGGAAAGAGGGAAAAAGACCGTGGAATTGTCCGAAAAAAAATACCGGCCTCGATGGAATCAGAGTAGGCGATCTAGCAGCCGACCAAAGGGGACACGCTATGAAAGTTGTTGGCGATCTTCTGGCCCCTTTTCGAGAAGAAGATGCTCAGGAGGCCATGAAACACATCAAGGCGGGGGGAATCGAAAACCTTCACCTTTCTTTCTATCGAGATGAAAACCTCGGCGATGACGAAGTCTGGGACGTCTGGCAACTGGAGGGACCCAGTATGGTCTCGTATTTCCGGGGCTTACCTCACGTCCATGCGTGGCTTCATATCCGCGAACCATCCTGAGGAGAGAAAAGCCTCTCAAATCGCCTAAAGACCCGCGCTGCGCCACTCTTTCCATCCACCTCGGTAGACAGAAGTAGAGTATCCCAACCGAGCTAACTTTCTCGCAGTGGTGAGACTGTCCGGGCAGTCCTTGTCTGCACAGTATATGACAACTTTTTTGCCAGAACTCCGGGCCTCCTCAAGAACTTGAACGAATGAGTGGACCGCTGCATCGAAGGTTTTCAGCGGTAGGTTGAATGCTCCCGGAATGTGTCCCAACCGGAAAAAAAATGCCGGGCGGACGTCCACGAGTAAAACCCCACTCTCCTCCCGCAACTGGAAAAGATTCTCCAGCTGTATTCCGCTAATCCGCGGGACTTCCCGAGGCTTTCCATCTATTCGGACACGGGGTGAAGTCACAACTTCTCCTTCAGGCGCAGCGACCCGGGAAACGGGGTCTTTCTGTCCAGACCCCCCGGCACAGGAAGAAATGAGCACCGCGAGGAGGACAGGCATTCCGTAGATCCCGCTCCTGATCCTCATTATCACACCTTGGAAATTACTGCCATTCTGTCGCACTGACTATCAGAAATTCTCTCGTCAAGGCACAGCGAGACCGACAACGATTACTTGCCAAAGCAATAGAGGTTACGACGCCCTCTGATGAAGAGGCGCTTACCGATCGCAACTGGCGAGGCATAGAGATTATCATCCAGCTTATTTTCAGTAAGCCCCGTTAATCCATTGCCCTCAACTGTTCCCGAAAAGACCACTCCATCAACACGTGCCAGATACAGCGTATTACCCGCAAGCAGAGGAGACGCATAAAACTTCTGAGCCGCCTTCGGAAGCTGCTCCTCCCACAGGGTCTTCCCACTGCGTGCATCGAGACAGGAAACCAGACCTCTCGGCTTTTCCGAGTCATTGAGAACGATAAACGTTCCGCTTTCTTCGTCAGCGACGGGAGACACGGAGTCGGCACCAATTCCTTCCCTCTTCCACGCCCAGGCGCCCTCTGTAATATCTCCTTCTCCTCCAACCCGAATTCCTCCAGTCGCTTTACCGCGGGCGTACGAAACTGCCACAATTCCCTTCGCGGAGGCCGGGGAGGCGATCACCCGCCAGAACTTCGTTTTCTTCGGATTGAATCCCCCACACGTCCAGAGCAGTTTTCCGTTAGAGGGATCATGCCCCGTAAGGTGGTCTGCTCCCCAGGTCACCAAGGTCTCCTTCCCCTCTATTTCAATGACGAGAGGAGTCGTATAGGAATCACCGGATTCCGCCCCGACATCGAAATTGCGATCTGCCTTCCAGGCAATTTTCCCGGTCGTCTTCTGAAGCCCGATCACGTAAGACCCCCCCTCGGTCTGCATCACCGCGAGCACAAGAAAACCACCAGCAATCACGGGCGACGTTCCCTCATCCCACCAGAGGGTATCCTCCCCAAATTTATCCTGCAGATTGAGCTCCCAGACCTTCTTTCCCTTCATGGTCAGGGCAGCCACACGCCCGGACTTGAAGTAGGCAAAGATGCCTCTTCCATCTGTCACGATAGAAGAATTCGCCCCGGTTCCCTTCTGCTTATTATCCCCCTTGCCCGGGGTCTCACTTCCGAAACTCGTTCGCCACAACTCCTTTCCCTCTAGATCGTAAGAAACCACGGCGTCATTCCCCCCGATACCGCAGGTCACCAGCAACTGGTCATTCGTAATGATCGGGGTTGAGTTTCCGGGCCCCGGAAGGTGAACCTTCCAGAGAAGATTTTGCTCTTCAGAGAAGGACAGAACTGTTTCCGCCTCAGGCGCAACGCCGCTGCCATGGGTATCTCCCCGCCAACTTTTCCACTCCCCGCCCTGCAAGCAAAGGCTGCCGGACATCATCATCATACCAATGAGGTTTCGATACTTCATAAGTGGACCTTAGATAGGTCAGACTGGACGGCACGGCCAGTAATAAAAGAGCCTACGATAGGACCACGATCAGAGAGCCCGGTCCTCGGAGCTTTATGCTGCGACCTCGTCGTCCCATCCCATCTCTGATCATATAAAATGCAGTCCTTCCCGTATTTGGCAATTGGCTTGGCCGCTATGCACCGCAGAATCACCTATTCAGATCACCCCATCACCCGTCATCATGTTCCGCTCTTATCTCTTTCTCCTCTTCGCATGGACCCAGACGCTTGCAGCTGCACCCAATATCCTCTTTATCCTCGCCGATGACCTGGGAGTCAGGGATCTCTCTGTCGAGGGCAGCATATACTACGAGACGCCTCACATTGACCGTATTGCAAGAGAGGGTGTCCGCTTCACTCATGGCTACGCTACCTGTCAGGTCTGCTCGCCCTCCCGCGCCAGCATCATGACCGGGAAATACCCCGCTCGCCACGGCATCACTGATTGGATTGGAGCCGCTACCGGGCTGGATTGGAAGCGCAACAATAAGGTCCTTCCCTCCGAATATATCCGGCAACTTCCTCATGAAGACACCTGTCTGGCCGAGGCGCTCAAAAAGGGTGGCTACCGAACCTTCTTTGCAGGGAAGTGGCATCTTGGCGGCGAGGGCTCCTTCCCTGAAGACCACGGTTTCGACCGCAACATCGGCGGACACCACCGGGGCAGCCCACCGGGAGGATTCTTTTCTCCCTTCCGAAACCCAAAGATGACGGATGGGCCGAAGGGGCAGTCCCTCCCGCTTCGCCTCGCGCATGACACCGCCTCTTTCATCAAGGGCAAGGCCGACACCCCGTTCTTTGCCTTCCTCTCCTTTTACTCGGTCCACGGCCCAATCCAGACCACTCCAGACCTTTGGAAAAAATACCGGGACAAGGCCGGGAAATCCCCCCATCAGGGCAACCGCTTTCTCATCGACCGCACGTTGCCAGTGCGGCAGGTACAGGACTGCCCTATCTATGCGGGCATGATGGAAACCATGGATGACGCGGTTGGCATCGTCTTGAAGGCCCTCGATGAAGCAGGGATCGCAGACAACACCATCGTCGTCTTCACCTCTGATAACGGTGGAGTCTCCTCTGGCGATGCTTTTGCCACCTCCAATCTGCCCTACCGTGGTGGCAAGGGCCGCCAATGGGAAGGTGGCATCCGAGAACCTTACTACATCAAGGCCCCAAGAGTAGCACGACCCGGCACAATCAGCGAGACCCCGGTAACGGGAACAGATTTTTATCCCACTCTGTTAGAGCTGGCGGGCCTTGAACCGCTCC
>TARA_B100001057_G_scaffold400018_1_pt1 | contig 14622 bp, 11 predicted proteins | sample TARA_B100001057 | Tara Oceans TARA_B100001057 (sample SAMEA2621839) | marine metagenome | biome: marine biome (ENVO:00000447); feature: surface water layer (ENVO:00002042); material: "saline water (ENVO:00002010), including plankton (ENVO:xxxxxxxx)" | depth 5 m
TCTTCATGCTTCTCAACTTCTAGAGAGTACTGGCTTGCACCAACCTCTTTCGCGTTCAACTGTTCTACTAGCTGCTTGCCCCATGCTTCTACTACTGACTCATCATGACACTGCTCTGCAGTTAGACGAGGCATGTAGATCATTTCATGCATTAGAGCATGTGGGTAACGGCGGCTCATACGCTCCACCAGCTTGATACCAGAATTGTATTGCTGAACTAGTTTCTCTAGCGCTTCACCTGCCAATGCTGGTGCATCAGGGTTTACGTGTAGCGCTGCGTTGTCTAGAGCCAATGCCACTTGGTATTGGCTCATTGCATCTTCATCTTTGATGTACTGCTCTTGCTTACCTTTCTTAACTTTGTAAAGTGGTGGCTGAGCGATGTAGATGTAACCACGCTCAATAAGCTCTGGCATTTGACGGTAGAAGAAGGTCAATAGTAGCGTACGAATGTGCGAACCATCGACATCGGCATCGGTCATGATGATGATGTTGTGGTAACGCAGCTTATCTGGGTTGTATTCGTCGCGACCGATACCACAGCCAAGAGCTGTGATTAGGGTTGCCACTTCTTGTGAAGAAAGCATCTTGTCGAAACGTGCTTTCTCTACGTTTAGGATCTTACCTTTTAGTGGAAGAATCGCTTGGTTCTTACGGTTACGGCCTTGTTTTGCGGAGCCGCCTGCCGAGTCACCCTCCACTATGTATAGTTCAGACAGGGCAGGGTCTTTTTCCTGACAGTCTGCAAGCTTGCCTGGTAGGCCAGCTAGGTCTAAAGCACCTTTACGACGCGTCATTTCACGTGCTTTACGCGCTGCATCACGAGCTCGTGCTGCATCGATAATTTTAGTACAAACGGTTTTCGCTTCCGTTGGGTTCTCGATAAGGAACTCAGACAGTTTTTCACCCATCGCTTGTTCAACGGCAGATTTCACTTCAGAAGAAACCAGCTTGTCTTTAGTTTGGCTAGAGAACTTAGGATCTGGCACTTTTACCGAAATAACCGCAGTCAGACCTTCACGAGCATCATCACCCGATGTTGCTGTCTTCGCTTTCTTAGAGAAGCCTTCCTTATCCATGAAGCTGTTCAGAGTACGCGTCAGCGCAGCACGGAAACCAGCAAGGTGAGTACCACCATCACGTTGAGGAATGTTGTTTGTGAAACAGTAGATGTTCTCTTGGTAACCATCATTCCATTGCATTGCTACTTCCACAGTAATGCCATCTTCACGTTCGTGGTCGAAGTGGAAGATTTTTTGGATGATTGGTGTCTTGTTGGTATTTAGGTGCTCAACGAACGCCTGAATACCACCTTCAAACATGAAGTGATCCGATTTATCTTCTTCACGCTCATCAATTAGCTTGATAGAAACGCCTGAGTTTAGGAACGACAGTTCACGTAGACGTTTAGCTAGAATATCGTAGTGGAAAAGTACGTTTGAGAATGTCTCTTCACTTGGCCAGAAGCGGATTTCTGTACCCGTTTTGTCCGTATCACCAATCACAGTTAGTGGCGCTTGAGGCTCACCGTGGTGGTACGTTTGAGTATGGATTTGACCACCGCGGTGGATAGTCAGAGTAACCTGCTTAGACAGTGCGTTAACTACTGAAACACCTACACCGTGCAAGCCACCTGAAACCTTGTATGAGTTATCATCGAACTTACCACCAGCGTGAAGAACCGTCATGATGACTTCAGCAGCAGACACGTTCTCTTCTGGGTGAATTTCAGTTGGAATACCACGGCCGTCATCACGTACCGATACTGAACTGTCTTCATGGATAGTAACAATGATGTCATTACAGTGACCAGCAAGCGCTTCATCAATAGAGTTATCTACTACCTCGAAGACCATGTGGTGCAGACCGGTACCATCATCCGTGTCGCCAATGTACATTCCAGGACGCTTACGAACCGCATCCAGACCCTTCAGTACCTTAATACTCGATGAATCGTAATTATCTGACATAGTTACTCTCTGACTAATTATCCTTGCTCTATTTTGCCATGTTCCACATGAAACATCCTGCTATTTTCATCATGCATATCTGCAATCTGATCAGCGGTAATAGAGCTTACAAAAACTTGAGCCTCGGTCGCCTTTAAACACTCAGCAAGACGTGCGCGGCGTTGGCTATCTAATTCGGAAGCGAAGTCATCTATTAAATAGATACACTGCTTACCTGTCATTTGAGTGAGGTGTTGCCCTTGTGCTACTCGCAACGCACACACCATCAACTTCAATTGACCTCGTGACAAGACATCTTCCACTGGAGTGCCGTTCACTTTTATCTTCAGGTCCGCTTTGTTTGGCCCACTAAAGGTGTAACCAAGCTGCTGATCCCTTTCAAAATTCTTCTCTAATATCTCGGCGTATGGGGTGTCTTTGTCCCAGCCACGATAATAGTTAATCTTTATCTCAAACTCAGGTAGGAAGGTCGCGCAGATCTCTTCGGCGACTTCTTTGAGCTGATTGACGTAGGTGGCACGCCACTCACTGATGCTTTCCGCTAAACGGGCCAGCTCTTGGTCCCAGTAGCTAAGATCTCGATAGTGGGTTGCCGTTTTCAATAAGGCATTTCGCTGTTTATTGAGGCGCTTTACCCTGCCCCATGCATCATAAAAACCCGACTCACTGTGGAAGACTCCCCAATCAATGAATGCGCGGCGATGCTTAGGTCCATCTGTCAGTAAATCAAACCCTTCCGGGTGAATCAACTGCAAAGGTAAGACTTGCGCTAACTGCGCGAGTTTTTGCCCAGTTTGACCGCTTATTTTAACCTCTGTTGTGCCATCGCGCTGCTTATTAATGCCAATTGGCAGCTCAAATTGATCCGAGGTCATAAAACGGCCGTGCACAAACAGTTCGCTACACTCATTTTTTATGATGCGTCCCGTCAGGGAACTCTTAAATGAGCGACCGTGGCCGAGCAGATATACCGCTTCAAGGATACTGGTTTTACCGCTTCCGTTAGGCCCTATAAGAAAGTTAAAGCCTGATGACGGTTGAATGTCACAGGCTTCAATATTTCTAAACTGCTGAACGATTAGACGAGAAAGCGGCATAGCGTCATCATATTAATCATTAACGATAGCACCAACTCTATAGACGGATTGGCATAACAACGTACATTGCGCTGTCATCTTGTGCATTTTCAATCAAGGCACTCGCGTTCGCGTCTGACATTGAGATACGAACCTGTTCACAACGCAGTGTATTCAATACATCAAGTACATAGCTTACGTTGAAGCCGATCTCTAGCGCGTCACCATCATAAGTCACGTCTAGCATCTCTTCGGCTTCTTCTTGTTCTGGGTTATTCGCAGTAATGCGCATCTCGCTATCTGCAAGGTTCACGCGAACACCACGGAATTTTTCATTCGATAGAATCGCTGCACGAGAGAACGCTGAACGCAATTCATCACAGCCCGCTTCTAGTGTCTTGGTGGTATTTTGCGGCATTACGCGGCGATAATCAGGGAAACGACCATCAACTAGCTTCGAAGTAAAGACATAGTTGTTCACTTCAGCACGCACGTTTGAGTTACCAATTTGCAGCGTTACTGGTTGTTCAGGTGCATCCAATAGCTTCACTAGCTCTTGCACACCTTTACGAGGAACAATGATCTGCTTTTGAGCAAAATCAGCACCAAGCTGCGCTTGAGATACCGCCATACGGTGACCATCGGTCGCCACACTGCGTAGAGTCGAGCCTTCAATCTCAAACAACATACCGTTGAGGTAATAACGAACGTCTTGGTTCGCCATTGAGAATTGAGTTTTTTCGATAAGACCACGCAGTTCAGCTTGCGTCACAGACACTTCAACTTCGCTGCTCCAGTCTTCTATATTAGGGAAATCGGCCGCAGGCAAGGTTGCCAATGAGAAACGGCTACGCCCAGAACGTACTTGAACACGGTCGCCATCCAATACCACAGTGATCACTGAGCTATCAGGTAAACCACGGCAGATATCTAGGAATTTACGAGAAGGTACTGTGATGCTGCCGGCTTCGAAATCACCTTCAAGCATTACACGGCTGATCAATTCAACTTCTAGGTCCGTTGCTGTCATCGACAACACGTTATCTTCTACCTTAATCAGTAGGTTTCCTAGAATTGGAAGTGTTGGCCTGCCACCTAGCGCGCCAGACACTTGTTGTAACGGCTTAATCAGATGACTACGTTCAATGGTAAATTTCATATCTTGCTCTTACGGTCTAAATGGCACGCAGCATAGGTGCGTGACCAAAATTCTGCTTATTAAGGTTAAGAATACTGTGTATTAAGAAGAAAGGGTACGAATCAAGTTCGAATAATCTTCTTTAATGTCGTGGCTCTCTTCACGCAGCTGAGCAATCTTACGGCAAGCGTGCAGTACTGTAGTGTGGTCACGGCCACCAAATGCGTCGCCAATCTCAGGCAAGCTGTGGTTAGTCAGCTCTTTCGCCAGTGCCATCGCCAGTTGACGTGGGCGAGCAACAGAACGAGAACGACGCTTAGACAGCAGGTCAGCCACTTTGATTTTGTAGTACTCAGCAACGGTCTTCTGAATATTATCGATAGTAACCAGCTTCTCTTGCAGTGCCAGTAGATCACGTAGCGCTTCGCGCACGAAATCGATTGTGATTGGGCGGCCAGTGAAGTTCGCATTCGCGATTACACGGTTCAGTGCACCTTCTAGCTCACGAACGTTAGAGCGTAGGCGCTTAGCAATAAAGAAAGCCACTTCATCTGCAAGATGAATTTGATGGTCTTCTGCTTTCTTCATTAAGATCGCAACACGCGTCTCAAGCTCTGGTGGCTCGATCGCAACCGTCAAACCCCAACCGAAACGAGATTTAAGACGATCTTCTACGCCGTTGATCTCTTTTGGATAACGGTCAGACGTTAGGATGATCTGTTGGTTGCCTTCAAGCAGCGCATTAAAGGTATGGAAGAACTCTTCTTGAGAGCGCTCTTTATTAGCGAAGAATTGAATGTCATCGATAAGCAGTGCATCAACACTACGGTAGTAGCGTTTGAATTCTTCGATCGCGTTATTTTGTAGCGCTTTAACCATATCCTGAACAAAACGCTCAGAGTGCATGTACACCACTTTTGCATTCGGCTTGCCATCAACAATGGCATTACCGACCGCGTGCAACAAGTGAGTTTTACCTAGGCCGGTACCACCGTATAAAAATAGTGGGTTGTATGCCGCGCCTGGGTTATCTGCCACCTGACGTGCTGCAGCCAAACCAAGTTGGTTCGACTTACCCTCAACGAAGTTATTGAACTTGTGTTTAGGGTTGACGTTTGAACGGTGGTTGATGTCCACATCCACAGGCTCTTCATCGCGCCATGTGTTATGAACAGGCTTACGAGCTTGCAGCTGTGCAGGCGCCGACGACTCTGCCGCTACATCTGCAGCAGTGCGAGTTGGCGCAGGAGCCGATGCAGGCGCTGCTGGCTTTGGTGCCGATACACGCTTGCTGCCTACTTCAAAATGCAGATGCGGGATATCGTTGCCGCAATATTCTTGCAGCAGACGGTTAATGCTATTTAAGTACTTATCACGAACCCAATCGAGTACGAAACGGTTCGGTGCAAATAGAGTTAGAGTATTGTCATTGAGCTCCGCTTGTAACGGACGAACCCACATACTGAATTCTGTAGCTGGTAACTCTTCTTGAAGCTGTTGCAAACACTGCAACCAAAGCGAAGATGACACGGTGCCCCCACTCTATTTAAGTAATATGAAATGACTGCTAATTTTACCTGTTGATAAGTCAGATCACCAGCAATTGATCACAGATCCAGTGAATAAGATCCAAGTTATTCACAATAAATTTGTAATTAACCGGCGGATCCGCACATCTTGCCCCAAATTTACTCACACAACGATCCACTTATGCCCGGATCCTTGCTAGTTATCCCCAAAACGAGAATGCAATCTAGTTATGGTTAATAACATCTGGTTATTTATTCTATCGAGCAATTTACCAGTAACATCCAATCCCATAAATATAAGGAGTTACCAAATGAATAACTGGATTAAGGCTGCAATTGCGGCTATCGCACTCTCTGCTGCTACTGTTCAAGCTGCGACTGAAGTTAAAGTCGGCATGTCTGGTCGCTACTTTCCATTTACTTTCGTTAAGCAAGACCAACTACAAGGTTTTGAAGTGGATTTATGGGATGAGATAGGTAAACGTAACGACTACAAGGTTGAATACGTAACAGCGAACTTCTCTGGTCTGTTTGGTCTTCTTGAAACGGGTCGAATCGATACCATTTCTAACCAAATTACAATGACGGATGCACGTAAAGCGAAATACCTATTCGCAGACCCATACGTAGTAGACGGCGCTCAAATTACCGTTCGTAAGGGTAATGACAGCATTAAAGGTATCGAAGACCTTGCAGGCAAAACTGTTGCGGTAAACCTAGGCTCAAACTTCGAACAACTGCTACGCAGCTACGATAAAGATGGCAAGATCAACGTAAAAACCTACGACACAGGTATTGAACACGATGTCGCTCTTGGCCGTGCCGATGCATTCATTATGGATCGCTTATCTGCACTAGAGCTTATCAAGAAGACTGGTCTACCATTACAGCTAGCAGGTCAGCCATTCGAAACGATTGAAAATGCTTGGCCTTTCGTAGACAACGATAACGGTAAGAAACTACAAGCCGAAGTAAACGAAGCATTAGCAGCAATGCGCGCAGATGGTACGCTAGAAAGTATCTCTCAGAAATGGTTTGGTGCGGACATTACTCAGAAGTAATCACTCACTCTCCATTCAAGGCCCACTGCTTTATACAGCGGTGGGCTTTTGCTTTTATATCACTGATAAAAACGTTTGATATCACGCGGCTTCCAATAAAAATACGAGATAGATTATGGGATTTGATTTTAACTACATGCTAGAGCTGCTACCGATACTGTTGAAGTATCTCGGCACCACCATGGAGATGGCGATTTGGGGCTTGTTCTTTGCTCTGATCCTGTCTGTGATACTGGCAAACATTCGTGTGTTCAAAATCCCAGTACTTGACCAACTCAGCCAGCTTTATATTAGCTTCTTCCGTGGCACCCCACTTCTGGTTCAGCTGTTCCTCCTTTATTACGGCTTACCTCAGGTATTCCCGTGGATGGTTGGTTTAGATGCATTCAGTGCTGCAGTCATTGGCTTAACCCTACACTTTGCCGCTTACATGGCAGAGAGTATTCGCGCCGCGATTATCGGTATTGATCGCAGCCAGATGGAAGCGAGCCTTTCGGTAGGTATGACGACGAGCCAAGCGATGCGTCGAGTGATCTTGCCGCAAGCGACCCGTGTCGCTTTACCTTCTCTGATGAACTACTTCATCGATATGATCAAATCGACCTCACTTGCCTTTACGCTAGGCGTTGCTGAGATTATGGCTAAGGCTCAAATGGAGGCATCTTCAAGCTTCCGTTTCTTCGAGGCTTTCTTGGCGGTTGCTCTTATTTACTGGGGCGTGGTGATTATCCTCACTCGTATTCAAATCTGGGCCGAAGTGAAACTGAATAAGGCATACGTACGATGATCAAATTACAAAATATCCACAAGCACTTTGGTGACACCGAAGTTCTCAAAGGGATCGACCTAGAAATCAAGCAAGGTGAGATAATTGTTATCATAGGTTCGAGTGGTACAGGTAAGTCGACACTACTGCGCTGTGTGAACTTTCTCGAGCAAGCCGACCAAGGCACGATCTCGATTGATGACATCAAAGTCGATGCCCAAAAGCATACCAAAGCAGAGGTGCTAGCACTGCGACGTAAGACTGGCTTTGTTTTCCAAAACTATGCCCTATTTGCTCACCAAACCGCCAAGCAGAACATTGCTGAAGGTTTGATTACAGTGCGTGGTTGGAAGAAGCAGCAAGCCTATGAAAAAGCACAACAAATACTTGATGATATCGGCCTAGGTGACAAAGCAGACAGCTACCCAGCAGCGCTTTCTGGCGGTCAGCAGCAACGTGTTGGTATTGGCCGTGCAATGGCACTCCAACCAGAGCTTTTACTGTTTGATGAACCAACTTCTGCGCTGGATCCTGAATGGGTTGGCGAAGTACTTAACCTAATGAAAAAATTGGCAAACCAACATCAAACCATGCTGGTGGTTACCCATGAAATGCAGTTCGCTAGAGAGGTTGCAGACCGAGTGATCTTCATGGCTGACGGTCATATTATCGAGCAGGGATCTCCACAGGATATTTTTGGTAATCCACAAGATCCTAAATTAAAAAAATTCCTAAATAAGGTTGGGATCGACTAAGGATCCTTGTGATTTTAGTTATTCTACGTATAATCCCCCGACCGGAATTTTAGTTAACCCAATCATTGACACTTTTTGTGACAGTGATTACAATTCCGCCTCTTTGTTGAGAGGCGTCGGTTTTCCTTTCTTATATAAAGAAGAGAAAAAATGCCCACGCCGGGTTTAACAAAAACCTAAAACTACTGATCAGTAAGGTAATTACAATGAAACGCACTTTTCAACCTACAGTTCTAAAGCGTAAGCGTACTCACGGTTTCCGTGCTCGCATGGCTACTAAGAACGGTCGCGCAACAATCAATGCACGTCGTGCAAAAGGCCGTAAGCGTCTTTCTAAGTAATCTTTGATTATTTTGAATAAGCTAGCCTTCGGTCGGGAGTTACGCTTGTTAACTCCCGAACATTATCAAAATGTCTTCAAGCAAGCTCATCGAGCTGGCTCTCCTCATTTCACCATCATTGCTCGAAATAACTCTCTTTCAAATCCTCGTCTTGGATTAGCCGTTCCGAAAAAACAGATTAAAACTGCCGTGGGTCGTAATCGATTCAAGCGTCTTACTCGTGAAAGCTTTCGTAACACTCAGCACAAACTTCCTAACAAAGATTTTGTTGTAATCGCTAAGAAGAGCGCGCAAGATTTAAGCAATGAAGAAATGTTCAAACTACTCGACAAATTATGGCTTCGCCTGTCTCGCCCTTCGCGTGGATAGCGCTAATACCCATCTATTTTTATAGATGGTTTATTAGTCCACTCATCGGCCCACGCTGCCGATTTACTCCAACCTGCTCTTTATATGCGATAGAAGCGTTGAAAGCTCACGGTTTTGTAAAAGGGTGTTGGTTATCAGGCAAACGTCTATTAAAATGCCATCCTTTGAACGAAGGGGGCTTTGACCCCGTTCCACCAGTCCAAAAACAAGACAGAGATAAATAACGATGGATTCTCAACGTAATATCCTGTTAATCGCATTGGCTTTGGTTTCTTTCCTACTTTTCCAACAATGGAATGTAGCTAAGAATCCAGCTCCACAAGCGGTTGAGCAGGCACAATCTGGCAGCACCCTACCAGCGCCATCTTATGCAGATGATCTAGACCCGGCTCCTGGTCAAGTTGCTTCTTCTGTAAAAACTATCACAGTGACCACTGATGTACTGACTCTGTCAATTGATACGGTTGGTGGTGATGTTGTGAAAGCAAACCTAAATGATTATTCAGCTGAGTACGATTCTAAAGAGAGCTTTGTTCTTCTTAAGAATGAACCAGGCCACCAATTTATCGCTCAAAGCGGTCTAGTTGGTCCTCAAGGTATCGACCTTAGCAGCACAAACCGCCCTAGCTACACGGTTTCAGCAGACAGCTTTACGCTGGCTGACGGTCAGGATGAACTACGCATACCAATGACTTACCAAGCGAACGGCCTAGATTACACAAAAACATTCATCCTTAAGCGCGGCAGCTACGCGATTGACGTTGAATACGATGTAGTCAACAACTCTGGCAACAACGCGACATTAGGTATGTACGCTCATCTACGTCAAAACGTTATGGATGACGGCGGTAGCCTAACAATGCCAACTTACCGTGGTGGTGCTTACTCTACGGAAGATACGCGTTACAAGAAATACAGCTTCGATGACATGCAAGATCGCAACCTGTCTCTTAACCTAGCAAACGGTCAAGGTTGGGCAGCAATGATTCAACACTACTTTGCAAGTGCTTGGATCCCACGCGACGAAGCAGGCAGCAACCTTTACACTCGTGTAATCGGTAACCTAGGCGACATCGGTGTTCGTATGCCGAACAAAACCATCGCAAACGGTGACGAAGCAAGCTTTAAAGCAACACTTTGGGTTGGTCCTAAACTTCAAGACCAAATGGCAGCAACTGCACCAAACCTGGACTTGGTAGTAGATTACGGCTGGCTATGGTTCATTGCTAAACCACTTCATACTCTGCTTTCGTTCATCCAAGGCTTCGTATCGAACTGGGGGGTGGCAATCATCATCCTAACTTTCATCGTTCGTGGTGCTATGTACCCACTAACGAAAGCTCAGTACACGTCTATGGCGAAAATGCGTATGCTTCAGCCTAAGCTGACTGCAATGCGTGAACGTATCGGCGACGACCGTCAACGCATGAGCCAAGAAATGATGGAGTTGTACAAGAAAGAGAAAGTAAACCCACTTGGTGGCTGTTTACCTATCGTCCTGCAAATGCCTATCTTCATTTCGCTATACTGGGCACTAATGGAGTCTGTTGAACTGCGTCACTCACCGTTCTTCGGTTGGATTACTGACCTTTCAGCGCAAGACCCATACTACATCTTGCCACTTCTGATGGGTGCTTCAATGTTCCTAATCCAGAAGATGAGCCCAACAACAGTAACGGATCCAATGCAGCAGAAGATCATGACCTTTATGCCGGTTATGTTCACATTCTTCTTCCTGTTCTTCCCTTCAGGTCTGGTTCTTTACTGGCTAGTATCGAACATCGTAACTCTGATTCAGCAAACGCTTATCTACCGCGCGCTGGAAAAGAAAGGCTTACATTCTAAGTAAGTTCGATAATAGAAAGAGCTAAAGAAAGGCGACCAAAAGGTCGCCTTTTTGTTTTTAGCTGATTACAATTCAGCTAATTGATTAATCGTGAATGCCCCTTTTGGTGTTCACATGCTAGCAGGCACAACTATGACTACAGATACGATTGTTGCTCAAGCGACTGCGCCAGGCCGTGGTGGCGTCGGTATTATCCGCGTTTCCGGCCCATTAGCGACTCAGGTTGCCCTAGAAGTAACGGGAAAAGCACTTAAGCCTCGCTACGCTGAGTACCTACCTTTTAAATCTGCCGATGGCATCGAGCTCGACCAAGGTATCGCGCTCTACTTTCCTAACCCGCACTCTTTTACCGGTGAAGACGTTCTAGAGCTGCAAGGTCACGGTGGCCCAGTGGTTATGGATATGCTCATCAAGCGCATCCTAGGCATCTCAGGTGTACGCGCAGCTCGTCCTGGTGAGTTCTCTGAGCGTGCGTTCTTGAACGACAAGATGGACTTGACCCAAGCTGAAGCGATTGCTGACTTGATTGATGCAAGCTCAGAAGAAGCGGCTAAATCCGCACTGCAATCTCTTCAAGGTGAGTTCTCAAAACGCATTAACACCCTAGTCGATTCACTGATTCACCTGCGTATCTATGTTGAAGCAGCTATCGACTTCCCAGAAGAAGAAATCGACTTTCTGGCAGACGGTAAAGTAAGTGCTGACTTACAGGCTATCATCGACAACCTAGAGGCAGTACGCCAAGAAGCCAACCAAGGTGCCATCATGCGTGAAGGCATGAAAGTGGTGATCGCTGGTCGCCCAAATGCCGGTAAATCTAGCCTACTGAACGCGCTGTCAGGCAAAGAGTCGGCAATCGTGACTGATATTGCTGGTACCACACGTGATGTACTGCGAGAACACATCCATATTGATGGTATGCCACTGCATATTATCGATACCGCGGGCCTGCGTGATGCGTCTGATGAAGTCGAAAAAATCGGTATTGAGCGCGCTTGGGAAGAAATAGCTCAAGCAGACCGAGTCCTGTTTATGGTGGATGGCACCACAACCGATGCCACTGACCCGAAAGATATCTGGCCAGATTTCGTTGATCGTTTACCAGATAACATTGGTATGACCGTTATTCGTAACAAAGCGGATCAAACCAATGAAGAACTCGGGATTTGTCACGTAAACGATCCAACTCTGATTCGCTTGTCCGCAAAAACAGGTCAAGGCGTGGATGCCCTGCGCAGTCATCTAAAAGAGTGTATGGGCTTTGCTGGTGGTCATGAGGGTGGCTTTATGGCCCGCCGTCGTCACTTAGATGCGCTTGAACGTGCCTCTGAGCACCTCGATATTGGCCAGCAGCAACTTGAAGGCTACATGGCGGGGGAAATCTTAGCGGAAGAGCTTCGTATCACTCAGCAACACCTTAATGAGATCACAGGCGAGTTCAGCTCAGACGATCTCTTGGGCCGTATCTTCTCTTCATTCTGTATTGGTAAATAACCCAAGAAGGCTGGCTGATGCCGGTCTTTTTCTTTAGTAAGGACAGCTTAATGATCCACATTATTACAGGTAGCACCTTAGGTGGCGCTGAATACGTTGGCGATCACCTTAATGATCTTCTAGAAGAACAAGGCCATGAGATAACGCTACACAACCAGCCTGAATACAATGATATTCCTCAGCAAGGCTTATGGTTAGTGGTGACCTCGACCCATGGCGCTGGTGAATTCCCTGACAATATCAAGCCATTCATTACCGAGCTGACAGAACACGCACCTCAACTCGATAAGGTTCGCTTTGCAGTCATTGCCATTGGTGATTCAAGCTACGACACCTTCTGCGCAGCAGGCCAAACCGCTCATGAGTTATTAACAAAATTTGGCGGACAGGCGATTTCTGACTGTTTTACCATCGATGTTTTGGAGACTCCGGTCCCTGAAGACGCCGCTGAAGAGTGGTTTAACGATCATAGTGGCCAATTTTAACGCTCTCTTCTCTTAAAAAAGCGGCTTTTGCCGCTTTTTTTGTGCCTGAATATCGAGATTGTGAATAACTTTTTTGGGTAAAAGCTAAAAATTAGCCATTTATTTTCAAGATCTGTTGTGGATAAGATCATACATATTCGGTGATTAACCTATAGTTATCCAAATAACAAGTTTTAGATCTATTTCCCCTTGTGAATAAGTAGCCATTTTGATCCCAGCTAATCCTCATCCTGATCAAAGTTAGATCACACCATTTGATCCAAAAAAGATCTATGATCTCATTGATCATTTTAGACTTATCCACAGACCACTTCGAACCTAATAATAGATCCAATAAAAGATCTCTTTAAAGATCTTATCTATATTAATTAAAAACAGCTTAATCGAAAAATTCCAAAAACGTTTTCTCAAGCCATGAAAACAGGTAGAATATCTCTCCTTTTTATCAGTCTAGAAAACGTTTGAATACCTGAGGTCGGTTCATGCTTTATCACGAAAAATTTGACGTCATCGTTGTTGGTGGCGGCCATGCAGGAACGGAAGCCGCACTCGCATCTGCACGTACTGGTCAAAGTACGTTATTACTTACTCATAATATCGATACCTTGGGACAAATGTCTTGTAACCCAGCTATCGGTGGTATCGGTAAGGGCCACTTGGTGAAAGAGGTCGATGCAATGGGTGGTTTGATGGCACAAGCCATTGATCATGCAGGTATTCAGTTCAGAACACTAAACGCGTCAAAAGGTCCTGCGGTTCGTGCAACTCGCGCTCAAGCAGACCGAGCGCTTTACAAAGCCTTTGTCCGTAATGTTCTTGAAAACACACCAAACCTAACCTTGTTCCAACAATCGGTTGATGACCTGATCGTTGAACAGGATCAAGTAGTCGGTGTGGTAACCCAAATGGGCCTTAAGTTCCGTGCTGATGCTGTGGTATTGACTGTGGGTACATTCCTAGGCGGTAAGATCCATATTGGTATGGAAAGTTCTTCTGGTGGTCGTGCTGGTGATCCGCCATCGATCGCTTTAGCTGACCGTCTTCGTGATCTTCCATTTAGAGTTGATCGCCTGAAAACCGGCACGCCTCCTCGTATCGATGCGCGTAGTGTTGATTTTTCTGAGCTTGAGGTTCAACACGGTGATAACCCAACACCGGTTTTCTCATTCATGGGCAGCCGAGCACAACAGCCACGCCAAATCCCATGTTACATCACGCACACCAATGAAAATACGCACGATGTGATTCGTGCCAACCTTGACCGTAGCCCGATGTACGCTGGCGTGATTGAGGGTATTGGTCCTCGCTACTGTCCTTCGATTGAAGACAAAGTGATGCGTTTTGCTGATAAGAACAGCCACCAAATTTTTATTGAGCCTGAAGGCCTTACGACACATGAGTTATACCCGAATGGTATCTCTACTAGTCTGCCGTTTGACGTACAGGTTCAAATTGTTCGCTCAATGAAGGGCTTCGAAAATGCTCACATCGTGCGCCCTGGCTACGCGATTGAGTATGATTTCTTCGATCCACGCGACCTAAAACTGACTTACGAAACGAAGTTTATTAAAGGTCTGTTCTTTGCTGGTCAAATCAACGGTACAACCGGTTATGAAGAAGCTGCTGCGCAAGGCCTGATGGCTGGTTTGAACGCAAGCTTGTTTACTCAAGGCAAAGAAGGCTGGAGCCCACGTCGTGACCAAGCTTACATGGGCGTTCTTATCGATGACCTATCAACCATGGGCACCAAAGAACCGTACCGTATGTTTACGTCTCGTGCGGAATACCGTCT
>TARA_B100001057_G_scaffold136223_1_pt1 | contig 14610 bp, 15 predicted proteins | sample TARA_B100001057 | Tara Oceans TARA_B100001057 (sample SAMEA2621839) | marine metagenome | biome: marine biome (ENVO:00000447); feature: surface water layer (ENVO:00002042); material: "saline water (ENVO:00002010), including plankton (ENVO:xxxxxxxx)" | depth 5 m
ACAAAATTTTTTGAAATTGCATTTATTGGGAGATCTAACGTAGGGAAGTCGAGCATCTTAAATATGTTGTTAAATAAAAAAGGAGTTGCAAAAGTTTCTAAAACACCCGGTAAGACTAAACTAATTAATTATTTTTTAGTTAATGACAATCTTTACTTCGTTGATCTGCCTGGATATGGATATGCTAAATTGTCAAAAAAAAATAAAATTGAAATAAGTAAAATAAATCAAACCTTTTTTAAAAACAGAAATCAGTTAAAACAAATATTTCTTCTAATTGACATCCGCCATAAACTTCAAATTATCGATTTAGAGTTTATGAGTTTTTTAAAATCAATAGACAGAGATTTTACAATAATCTTCACAAAAAAGGATAAAATAAAAGACACAGTTGTTGCCAATTATTGTAAAGATTTTTTAAAATCAATAGAAAATATTTATGAGAAAGAAGAATATTTTGTTAGCTCATCAAAAACAAGATATGGTAGAGAGGATATACTTGAATATATAAGTAAGGTAAGCCATTAAATTTATTTCTTTTTTAATTCTAGTTTTTCAGCAAAGTAATCACAAAATTGATTAAATGCATCCGTCATTTTTTCATTGTTCGTAGCCTTCATGTAAGATTGTGATAAACTTACTAGAGTTTGATGAAAGAAAACATTCATTTGATCTACAGGCATATCCTTGGTCCATAAATCTATTTTCATAGTTTCCTGATTAACATCATCCCATGAGGAAAATAAAAAAGCTTTTGTTTCCTGATTAGAAACTCCACCATCTTTAGCTGACCAACTCATTTTTTCAGGTATTTTATTTTTATCCAAATGAACGGATATCACTATGTCTGTTTTTTTTATCATTATTTTTTTGGTTTATAATTTGACATCAAATATAACTTGTAATTATCTTGTTTTAGTAAATCGACTACGTTTACTATTTTTTTGTCATAATACGATTTAACAATTTTATAACCAATGTATCGCCCTACCATGGGTGGAGATTCAAAATCGATAGTTAAACCAAATTTTGAAAATGGAGCATTAGCTAAGAACCTATAATCCAGTGATGATTTAGTGGAGAATAGTATTTCGTTTGATACGAAGTATTCCCAAATTTCTTTTTCGTTTTCTTTAACCCAGTCTTCTTGAGACTTATCATATCCCAATGCTTTTGTTGGTTCAATTCCTGATATTAAATTCATAAAAAAAAGTAATTTTCCATAATAAATAATCTTTGAAATAAACTTTCTATCTATTGGCTGTTGAATAAATCTAGATGATATCATCTCACTAATATCAACAGTTATAAAATTAGGATACATCAAACTAGAAACATGTTTCGGAATATTTTTATAAAATTCATTTTGACCTAAGTAACAATCAAGCGACAATAATATTAAGCTATCGGAATCAATTACTTTATATTCATAATCGATTCCATTATTAAGCGTAATTAATTTTGGAGGGATAAATTTTGGAAAATAACTTTTTGTTTGCTTAAAAATTTTTTTTATACCATTTTCAATTGTCTTAAAATCATTAAAAACAGTAAGAGTCCGTTTAAAAATATCATTCCTTATTGTATCGGACTTAATTGCCTTCCAGTCCTCTACATTAAATCTTTTTGAAAAAAGAAAAGGGTATTCCTCAATCAAATTTAACAACGAATCATCATCTGTTTGAAAAAATTTTTTTTCAAATCTGTCAACCTCAAAATCTGACAGCTCATATTCAATATTTCTTTGGTTGTCACTACACGATAAAACGAAAAAAAAACTAATTAATAAAAAGATTTTCATTTGAGTTGTAAAAAATTTAATTTGGCATTGAGTTTGACATATATTTTTTTAATTTGCTCATTGACTATGAATAATCCAAAGATAATCAAACACATTCTTAATTGGTTGAAATCCTATTCAAAAAATTCCAAAACAAAAGGTTTTGTAATTGGAATTTCAGGTGGAATTGATTCTGCGGTTACATCTACTTTGTGTTCAAAAACAGGCCTCAAAACAATTTGTATAGAAATGCCCATTTTTCAATCTAAAGAAGAACTTGAGAGGTCAAAAAATCATATTTCCTGGTTAAAATCTAATTTCAATAATGTTGAAAGTTTACATATTAATTTAACTAATTCATTTTCTGAATTAGAAAAAACTATCTCAGATTCTAATAATCCAAATAACTATTTAGCTCTCGCAAATACCAGATCAAGATTGAGAATGGCTACTCTTTATTATTATGCATCAATTAATAACTGTCTAGTTGTTGGGACCGGTAACAAAGTTGAAGATTTTGGTGTTGGTTTTTACACGAAGTATGGAGATGGAGGCGTTGATCTTTCACCCATTGCTGACTTAATGAAAAGTGAAGTTCGAAGTATTGGAAAAGACATGGGTATAATTAATGAGATAATTGTTGCTAAGCCTACAGATGGATTATGGGATGATACAAGATCAGATGAGGACCAAATTGGAGCAAGTTATAGTGAGTTAGAATGGGCTATGAATGAATTTTTCAAAGGAAAAAAAGAATCTGATTTCGATGGAAGAGAAAATGAAGTTTTTAAAATACTAACAAAATTCAACTCCACAAATAAACACAAGATGATTCCCATTCCAGTATGTGAGATTCCAGTTATTTTAAAAAATTAAATCACTCTATTCAATTTTTTGGACAATAAGGATTTTAACTGATAGTAGTTTACAATTTCTTCTAGAGTGTCTTTATTAAAGTTTTTATCACTTTTGTCAGTTACTTTACTTAGTTCTTGAACCTTTTTGTTGATCAATAAGGTTCTAAGGGTCAATATTGTTTCGGTTACTAACTGAGAGATTGAGCGTTCCTTACCTTTAACAATTACATTTTTTGAGCTCCAATCATGTAACTGATATATTTCATCATCAATAATTAAAGAAGTAACTAATTCAGATAAATTTTTTGGAAGCGAATTAATAAATAATTTTGCATCAAAGTTTTGTTTTTTTTGATATTCATCAATTAATTTTTGATATAAAATTTTAAATTCTTCATTAGCAAACTCGACTTCATCTGAATGCAGGTCAAGAAAAATTTTTTCATAAACATGTGAATTAATTTGCACAGGCTTATATGCTATTTCTCCATTTTGATCTTTAATCATTTTAATCTCATCGAAGCTTACTTTTTGACTTCCATATAAAATTAATATTTCAATAATTTTTTTTTCAAGCTTGAAAATTTGACTTGTACTTTTTTGTTCAATTTTTGGGTATGACAATTTATGACTAACAGCCTTGTTATTAATGTTATTATGGCTTATTTGAGCTAACGAGTTAAATAATGTATTTTCTGTAATATCTAATAGTTTTGAACATTGCTTAATATATATTTCTTGTTTTATTTTATCAGGTATTTTTGCAATACTAGAAACAATATCATGAATAACCTCAGCTTTTTCAATAGCAGAATTTTTTTTGGAATCATTGAGTTTTTTAGCTTTAAACTCAATAAAGTCAATTGAATTTTGATTTAGATATTCAATAATCTCAATTGTATTTTTGTTTTTAGCAAAACTGTCTGGGTCTTCATTTTTTGGAAAAAGACAAATGCTCACGTTCATACCCTGGCTAAGGATCATATCAATGGACCTAATCGTAGCATTAAACCCAGCATTGTCTGAATCAAATAACATAGTGATATTTTTTGTAAGTCTACGAATTGAATTAAGTTGTCCAAAAGTAAGTGCCGTTCCGGAGGACGAAACAATATTAGGCACACCCTTCTGATGGAATCTAATTACGTCCGTATAACCTTCAACTATGTAACAATTATCACTTTTTACTATATGTGATTTTGAGTTATATAATCCATACAGTATTTTACTTTTATTGTATATTGATGAATCTGGGCTATTAATATATTTTGCTGATTTTCCTGAATTTTCTAAAACCCTTGCTCCAAACCCAACGGTTCTACCTGAGATTGTTTTGATAGGGAAAATTATTCTTGAACTATAAATATCATTTTTATTCTTTGAAGAAATGAGACCTAAAGTAACCAAATCATCTAGACTGTACCCATTATTTAAAGCATGATTTCTGAAAGAGTCACGAGAATTAGTTAAGCATCCAATCTCAAAATCATCTATAATTTTTTTATCAAAGCCTCTTTCAATCAAATAATTTAATGCGATGTTTTTTCCAAAGTCTGTTTCATCTATTTGTTTTTTAAAAAACTTCTTGGCAAATTCACATATAATTATCATTTTTTCTTTCTCATCAAATCTCTCCTTTTGTTCAGGGGAAACCTCGGTTTCCTCAACAAGAATATTATATTTTTTAGCCAAAAACCTAATGGCTTGTGGATATGAAAATTGCTCATGTTCCATCAAAAATGCAACAACATTACCACCTTTACCACTACTAAAATCTTTCCAAATCTGTTTTGATGGGGAAATCATAAAGCTAGGTGTTTTCTCATCTGTAAATGGGCTTAAACCTTTATAATTAGAACCCGATTTTTTTAATTGAATAAAATCACCTATTACTTCCTCAACACGTGAAATTTCGAAAACCTTCTCTATAGTATTTTTTGATATCAAATTTTAAACTAATAATTTCTTTGAATAACGTAATTTATCATTTTTTTTAGAGAATCCCTATATATGCTATCATCAAATAAATGTAATTGGTCTAAAGCCTTATTATGATACTTATTCATAGTATTTATAGCATAGTCAAGTCCACCTGCGTCTTTTACTAAATTTATAATTTGATTGATTAATGCTCCATTTTTTTTGCTGTTTTTTAATGAATTAACTAACCATTTTTTTTTATTTCTGTCGACGTTATTGATTGCATAAATTAAAGGCAATGTCATTTTTTTTTGTTTTATATCAATTCCTCTTGGTTTTCCTATTCTTTTTTTTCCATAATCAAAAAGATCATCTTTAATTTGAAATGCTATCCCAATATTTAAGCCCAGTTTGGCAATGTTATTAATATCTTTTGATGTCGCACCAACTGAAATAGCAGCAATTTTACAACAAGAAATAATAAGAGAAGCTGTTTTTTTTGTTATAATTTCAAAATAAATTTTTTCGTTAATATCTAATTTTTTTGCTTTTTCAATTTGTAATAATTCTCCCTCACTCATTTGTTTCACACTATCTGAAATAACATCAAGAATATCATAATCTTTATTATCTATACATGATACCATACCCTTTGATAGCAGAAAATCTCCAACTAAAACAGCAATTTTATTTTTCCAAATTGCATTTATTGAGAAAAAACCTCTTCTTTTATTACTTTCATCGACTACATCATCGTGAATTAATGTTGCAGTATGTATTAATTCTACAACAGAAGCTCCTCTGTAAACTTTTTCATTTACTTTACCACCATTTAATAACTTTGAACATAATAGAATTAGCATGGGTCTCATCTGCTTACCTTTTCTTTTAATTATATAGTGAGTGATTCTATTTAATAGTGGAACATTAGATAACATAAGCTTAGAAAACTTTTCTTCAAAAAGATCCATCTCCTTTGATACTGGCTCCCTTATTTCATATACTTTTTTCAAAAATTAAGAGTTTTAGATTAATGTTTGTTAGCCAGTTGTCCGCATGCAGCTTCTATATCTTTACCCCTAGATCTTCGCACTGAAACAGGGATTTTATTATTTTTTAAGACTCCTAAATAATTTTGCAGCCACCTGTCACTAGCTTGTCTAAATTTCGAATTTCCTGTCTTATTATATTCAATTAAGTTTACTTTTGAAGGGACTCTTTTACATATTTTTACAAGAGCATTAATATGGTTAAAATCATCGTTGATTTTTTCCCAAATTAAATATTCAAAAGTTACCTTTCTCTTAGTTTTTTTATACCAATATTCAAGACTATTAATTAAATCTTCAATTGGTAATGATTTTGAAAAGGGCATAATTTCATTTCTGGTTGATTCTAGAGCAGAGTGCAGTGATACTGCCAAGTTAAATTTAACATTATCGTCAGCCATTCGTTTTATCATTTTCGATATTCCAGATGTTGATAATGTAATTTTTTTGTTTGATATACCAATTCCAATTGTACTTGTAATGTATTCAATTGATTTGATTACATTTTTATAATTCAACAACGGCTCGCCCATTCCCATAAATACAATATTAGAAATTTTTGATTTGAAAATTTTTTTTGATTCCTTTTCTAACAACATTATTTGATCATAAATTTCATAATATTCTAAATTTCTCGTTCTTGTTAATTGTGATGTAGCACAAAAATTACAATCTAAACTACATCCAACTTGACTTGACACACATACAGTGACTCGACTGTTAGATGGTATTAAAACGGATTCAACAACCAAACCATCTTGTAATTTAATAACATACTTAATGGTTTTGTCTTGGCTTTGATGTTTTGATATTATTTTTGATTTATAAATAAAAAAATTTTCATTCAAAAAACTTATTAAACCTCTTGGTAAATTTGACATTTTATCAAATGAATCTACACTAATTTTGGTTGCCCAAATCTTTATTTGTTTAGTTCTATATTTTGGAAAGTTATTTTTGTGAAGAATCGCACTTAGATTTTCGTCACTAATTAATCTTATATCCTGATATTGATTAATCATTCTATAATATTAACATGGCATCTCCATAGGAATAAAATCTATATTTTTCTTTTATAGCAACTTGATATGCTTCCATCATAAAATCATGGCCACAAAAGGCAGAAACCATCATTAATAAAGTAGACTTTGGCATGTGAAAATTCGTTATCAATGAATCTGCAATACTAAAATTATATGGTGGAAAAATAAACTTGTGAGTCCACCCTGTATATGGATTTAAAGAGCCATAAGATGAAACAGAGGATTCCAATCCTCTCATAACAGTTGTTCCTACAGCACAGACCTTATTCTTATTTAATTTAGTAGCGTTAACCATATTTACTAACTCTTTGTCAATAAATAATTCTTCTGAGTCCATTTTATGTTTGGATAAATCTTCTACTTCAACAGAGCTAAATGTTCCCAGACCAACATGTAACGTTAGTTCGCCCAAATTAATCCCTTTTATTTGTAGTCTTTTTAATAAATGCTTTGAAAAATGCAGTCCAGCAGTTGGAGCAGCTACTGCACCTTCATTTTTAGCATATATCGTTTGATATCTGTCTTTATCAAAATCTTCCTCACCACGTTTGATATATTTTGGAAGTGGTGTCTGACCTAATTCTAATAATTTTTCTCTAAACTCATCGTAGGATCCATCATATAAAAAACGTAATGTTCTTCCTCTAGATGTTGTGTTATCTATAACTTCGGCAACTAAGCTGTCATCATCGCCAAAATATAACTTGTTTCCTATTCTAATTTTACGAGCAGGGTCCACAAGGACATCCCAAAGTCTTTGATCTGTACTTAACTCTCGAAGTAAAAAAACTTCAATATTTGCACCTGTTTTTTCTTTGTTTCCCATTAAGCGAGCAGGAAATACCTTAGTATTATTCAAAACCATGGAATCACCATCATTAAAATAATCTATTACATCCTTGAAGAGTTTGTGCTCAATCTTTTTAGAATCTCTGTGTAATACCATTAGTTTTGACTCATCCCGTTGGTCTGAAGGATATTCAGCAAGCAAGTCTTTCGTTAAGTCGTAATTAAAATTTGATAGTTTCATAATTTAAAAAAGACAAATATACTGTTGACAAATAGGCGATGTCAAGTAAAATGACAAATAATTATACAAAATCGATGGAAAAATTGAGTTTTTCTAAGATATTCCAAAATTCTGGAAATGATTTTGAAACAACTTTTGGATCTTGTATCTCGATCGGAAAGATCACAGAAAGAGGGGCAAATGCAAGCGCCATTCTATGGTCATCATATGTGTTTATAATGTAGTTTTTATTTAATTTATTTGATTTAAAAAACTCTATTGATTCATCATCAATAATGCAACTAGCACCAAGATTAGTAAGTTCATTTCTTAGGGCTTCAATTCGATCTGTTTCTTTTACTTTTAAAGTTGATAGTCCTGTTAGTTTTGTTGGAATATTGAGTCCAAAAGCAGTAACAATTATAGTCTGTGCCAAGTCTGGATTATCTTTTAAGTCAATTATAATTTTTTCAGGATAGTTAAAATTATTTCTCTTTTTTACAATTAGTTTACCATTTTGAAATGTAGTTTTAACACCAAATAATTCATAATACTTACAAACATTAATATCACCTTGAAAACTATCTTTTCTAAAATTTAAAAATGATAGTTCAATATTTTTAGACAGGGCAACTATTGAAAAAAAATAAGATGCTGAGGACCAGTCTGCTTCTACTTCATATTCAGTGTTAATTATCTTATCTTTTTTAGGTTTAATAATAATTGTATTGTCGTTGAATTTTGCATAAATATCGAGCTTATTTAGAATGGAAAGTGTCATGTCAATATATGGTCTTGATGTAACATTTCCATCTAATTCAATAACTAAACCATTATCTAAACTTGGAGCAATAAGCATAAGTGCACTTATATATTGGCTACTTACATTAGGCTTTAATTTTACTTTATTTTTTAGATTTTTACAGCCGATTATTTCAATTGGTGGAAAACCTTCATTTCCAATATAGTTAATATTAAAACCTAAATCATTTAACGCCTTAACCAGAATACCAATTGGTCTTTCATTCATTCTTTTTGAACCACTTAAATGAAACTTTTTATTTTCTAAGGTTGCTAGATGTGCTGTTAAAAATCTCATAGCAGTTCCTGCATGACCAACATTTAAATTAAAATCTGTGCTATTTAAATTTTTTTCTAAAATTTTAGTATCGTCAGATGAGGATAAATTTATTATAGATATATTTTGGAATATTGATTTAAGAATTAGTACTCTGTTAGATTCACTCTTTGATCCACTTATGATAATTTCGTCTAAAGATTTTATATCAGATCCATTGAGCCTAACCTTTTTCATTTTAGTTTTTTATTATAGATGTGTCTAGTCTTATCTCTTTTAGATTTTTTTTTCATTTTTTCATTGAATGATTTATCTAAGTCAACTCCAGTTTGATTGGCAAGACACAGCAAAACAAATAGCACATCTGCTAATTCCTCACCTAAATCTTCAACTTTTTCTCCCTTTTTTGAGGTTTGCTCACCATATTTTCTAGATATTATTCTAGCTACCTCACCAACCTCTTCAGTTAGTTGGGCCATATTTGTTAATTCATCAAAATACCTAACTCCATATTTCTTAATCCAATCATCTACTTTCTTTTGTAAGCTGTTTAATTTCATAATTTATTTTTTGTATCTATTAAAATTGTTACTGGACCATCATTTTCAAGTTCGACTTTCATATCCGATCCAAATTTACCGGTTTTTGGGGTTACTCCATACTGATTTTTAAATTCTAATAGAAAATTATTGTAGATCTCCTCTGCTTTATCACCCTTAGCAGCATTAATATAGGATGGTCTATTACCTTTTTTGGTTTGGGCGTGTAATGTAAACTGGCTTACCACTAGTAACTCTCCGCCTATATCAATTATTGATTTATTCATAACTGATTTATCATCGTTAAAAATCCTAAGATTCAATATTTTTCTTACCAACCACTTAATATCATCAATATCATCGTTTTGAGTTATTCCCACTAGAACTACCAAGCCAGCTTTAATTTTACTAAATACCTGTTGATCAATTCTTAACTTTGCAAAATTGACTCTTTGAATAACCGCTTTCATACTTTAATGACAATAATTATTATTGATTTCAGATAAAAGTTCAACGTAATTATCATATCTAGATTTTGAAATATATCCTTTACTAACTCTATCCTTGACTTCACATCCGGGCTCTTTCAAGTGTAAACAATTATTAAATTTACAGCTTTTAAGTAAGGTGAACTCCTTAAAAAAATCCCTTAATTCATTATTCTTAACATCATAAAGTCCAAAACCTTTAATACCTGGTGTATCAATTATTCTAGAGCTGAAATTAAGATCATACATCTCAGAAAAAGTAGTAGTATGTTGGCCTGATAAATTTGATTCGGAAATAGGAGAAGTTTTAATATTTATACTAGAATCTAGTTTATTAATTAAAGTAGATTTACCTACTCCACTATGACCCGAAAAAACACATGATTTATTAATCATGATTTTTTTAAGTTTGTCAATGTTAATATTTTTTTTTCCAGAAATCTCCATATAATCATAACCAGCCCTCTTGTAAATTGAGATGAAATTATTTAGTTCTTTTTTTTGTTCCTTCTCAATTTGATCAATTTTATTAAATAATAAAACAGTTTCAATATCATATGAGAACGTTGAGGCTAAAAACCTATCTACGAACATTGTTGATGTTTCTGGGTTTTTAATAGTAATTATTAAAAAACACAAATCAATATTGGATACTATTACATGGTATTGCTTTGAAAGTTTGACTGATTTTCTGATTAAATAGTTATGTCTATCATTAATTTGTTCAATTTGTGGAGTTTGGTTTTCAGTTATTTTAACAATTACATTATCTCCTACGCATACAGGATTGGTAGATTTTAAATTTTTTGTTCTAAATTTTCCAAACAATTTACAATCTACAAATTCTCCATTTTCTAACTTAACTTTATACCAACTACCTGTAGATTTATAAACTGTTCCTAACATCAACTTTTTAAAATTTTTTCTTGGTGATTAATTGACTCTTGATGGATGGCTTTAAAAATTTTTAACACAAAATCTTCACTTAGTCCTCTTTCCTTACCCTCTAAAATCATTTTTCCAAGAATTTCATTCCATCTTTTAGATTGTAGAATAGCAACATTTTCTTTTTTCTTTAGCTTACCAATATCATCAGAAATTTTCATTCTTTTTCCTAAAATATTTAAAATATCATTATCAGCAGAATCGATTTTAGTTCTCAATTTTTCTAAATTTTTTAAATAATCTTCTTGGTTAACACTCTGATTTCTTAATTTAAGTTCTTTCATTAACTGAATTAGTTCAGCAGGTGTAATTTGTTGAGCTGCATCACTCCAAGCATTATCTGGATCTATGTGTGATTCAATCATTAATCCATCAAAATTTAAATCCAATGCCTTCTGAGAAACGTCATGTATTAAATCTCTCCTACCACATATATGAGATGGATCACAAATCAATGGTAAATCTGGAAATCTATTTTGGAGTTCAATAGCTATTTGCCATTCAGGATTATTCCTATACTTTGATTTACTGTATGAAGAAAAACCTCTGTGAATTACACCTATCTTTTTGATATTAGCTGAATATAATCTTTCTATTCCACCATACCATAAGGATAAATCAGGGTTTACAGGATTTTTTAATAAGACTATCTTATCACTACCTTTGAGTGCATCAGCAATCTCTTGTACTATAAATGGACTAACTGTAGATCTTGCACCAATCCAAAGTACATCGATATCATTTTCTAAAGCTAGTTTTACATGATTTGAATTAGCAACTTCTGTTGTTGTTAGTAGTCCTGTTTCTTCCTTAACCTTTTTTAACCATTTTAATCCTATTGCACCAACTCCTTCAAACATTCCAGGTCTTGTTCGAGGTTTCCAAATTCCAGCCCGAAAGATTGAAACATCTGAGTCCTTCAAATCATGAGCAATAGATAGAACTTGCTTTTCAGTTTCAGCACTACAGGGACCAGCAATAACTAATGGGTGATTCAAATTAAAATCATCAAGCCATGTTCTGAGTTTCTTATTGTTTTTCATTTTTATTATTTATTCCTCCTAAAATTTTTTTTACTCTATTAATGTTGTTTAAATCATCTATTATGGATTCTTTATCATCATTCTGAATTTTAATTTTTAAGTCATTTAAATTATTAATATACCCTTCTAATGCTTTTACTAAATTAGACTTGTTTTGTAAAAAAATTGGTGTCCACATAAATGGCGAGCTCTTTGCAAGTCTTACAGTTGATTCAAATCCACTACCAGCTAAATCAAAAATATTTTTTTCATTTTTTTCTTTTTCAATAACTGTTTTAGCCAAAATAAAAGAAGTTACGTGAGATAAATGAGAAACATATGAAATATGCTCATCATGAGAACTTGGATCCATATATATAATTTTCATTTCAAAATTATTTAATATTTTCATCACCTTATTCAGTAAATTAGAATCAGTTTTATCAACTTCACATAAAATATTTGTAATCCCATGATATAGACCACTAACAGATGCATTTGGACCACTGTTTTCCGTTCCTGCAATTGGATGCATTGCTAAAAATTGCTTTCTATTTTTATGATTGGAAACTCCTTCACATATTTTTAATTTTGTGGAGCCAACATCAACAACTATTGTGTTTTCTCCTACTTTATCAAGTATATTTGGCAAAATATTAATGGTTTCATCAACTGGTACAGATATTAATAATAAATCTATATTAGAAATATTATCATCATCAAGTTTAAAATCAATTAGTTTTAAATCAAATGACAACTTTAAATGTTCGTCCGATTTATCAAAACCATAAATAACAAAGTCTTTAAACCTTTCTTTTACATCTAGAGCGAAAGAACCACCCATCAGTCCCAAACCAATTATTCCTATATTCATTTATAACCTTTTTAAAGCCTCATTTAATTTTTTTTCGTCACAACACAAAGATATTCTAACGTAACCCTCACCATTTGAACCAAATATGGAACCAGGTGCAATGAAAATATTTTTTTGATATAGCAATTCATCAACAAATTCTTCAGATGTTTTAAATTCATCAGAAATTTTTCCCCAAACAAAAAGACCTGATCCTTTATCATCAAACTTTAAGTTTAGTTTTTGACAGATTTTAACTACAATTTTTTTTCTGTCTTTATAAATATTATTTAAATGTGTATACCAGCTCTTATCTTGATTCAAAGCATCAACAGCTCCAAGTTGTATTGGTAAAAACATTCCTGAATCCATATTTGACTTAATCTTTAAAATATTGTCTATGTTTTCTTTTGAACCAACCACCATTCCTAATCTCCAACCAGCCATATTATGTGATTTACTCAAAGAATTTAGTTCTAAGCAATTCTTACTTTTTTTTGCCATTAGTAAACTAATCGGATTTTCATTAAGAATAAAACTATATGGATTATCATTTATAAGTAAGATATTTTTTTCCTCACAAAAGGAAATCAAATCATTAAAAAATGATAATGAACAAGTTGACCCAGTTGGCATATTTGGATAATTTACCCACATAATTTTGACTTTTGATAAATCCATTTTTTTAAGCTTCTCAAGATTTGGAAGCCATGAATTTGATTCACTCAATTCATAATATTTAGGTTTAGCTCCAACTATTTTAGAAACTGAGGTATAGGTGGGATATCCAGGATTTGGTATGAGAACTTCATCACCCGCGTCAAGAAAAGCCAAAGATATATGCATTATTCCCTCTTTGGACCCAATCAAGGGTAGTATTTCCTCATTATGATTTAGTTCAACATTGTAATTATTTAAATAAAAACTCTTTATTGCTAACCTGAGTGATTCTATACCTTTATAACTTTGGTATTTATGGGCTATTGGTGATTCTAATGCTTGTACTAAACTATCAGTAGTTGATTTTGGTGGTATAATGTCTGGACTGCCGATACCTAAATTAATAATAGGATTTCCCTTTACAATTAAATCACCAACCTCTTTTAATTTTCGAGAGAAATAATATTCTTCTATGTGTCCTAATCTTTTTGCTGTCTTCATTGAGATTTATAGTTACTGTAAACACCAAATTCTTTTACTAATTCAGATTCTAATGATACCTCATCAATAGCTTTTTTATATTTATTAAAATCTGAAAATGTAGTATCTATAAAAAATGAATATTTCCATGGTGTTTGAATAATTGGAATAGATTGAATCTTAGTAAGATTTAATCCATAATTAGCTAAAATATTTAAAATATTAGCGAGACTTCCATTTTTATGACTAAGTACAAATTTTAAAGAGGCTTTATTAAGTTCTTTTGTAATTGCATTATCAACTGCCCTAGAAACAACTACGAATCGTGTTTCATTGTCTTTGATTGTTTGAATATTTGTTTTGATGATTTCTAATCCATAAATCTCAGCAGCTTCCGTCCCAGCAATTGCGGCAGTATCAAAAACTTTTTCATCCATAATTCTTTTTGCTACCTGTGCAGTATCTTTATCCTCTACTATAATTTTATCTGTTTTTTTTAAAAAATCTTTACACTGAAGAAGTGCCATTGGATGCGATGCAATATTAGTAACTTCATTAAATGAAACGCCAGGATATACCATTAAATTATGATGTATGTTAATGTAATATTCACCTATTATAGACAAACCATTATCATCAATTAAGGAATAGTTGGGAATAATAGATCCAACTATGGAGTTTTCAATCGCCATTATGCCATAATCACTCAATCCTCTTGATGTTGAATCAACCAACTCATCAAAAGAAAGACATTCAATTATATCAATTTGATCATCAAAAAGTTCTAGTGCCACCTTATGGTGATATGATCCTCTTATGCCTTGAATTGCAACTTTCATAAAAAAAAAAAGTCCTGAAAACCAGGACTTTTATATTAATTTTTTTTT
>TARA_B100001057_G_scaffold203448_2_pt1 | contig 14602 bp, 19 predicted proteins | sample TARA_B100001057 | Tara Oceans TARA_B100001057 (sample SAMEA2621839) | marine metagenome | biome: marine biome (ENVO:00000447); feature: surface water layer (ENVO:00002042); material: "saline water (ENVO:00002010), including plankton (ENVO:xxxxxxxx)" | depth 5 m
GGCTGATAGACCCAAGAAGCTCACCGCCGCCAATCATCTTTTTAACTTTTTTCTTTTTTCCATAAGCCAATTGCTTCTCCATGTTTGCTCTTGAAATTGTCATTTCATCCAGCCAATAAATAAATGGGCTAGAGCGCCTACAGCGCCACCTAGCCCTATGATAACCCAAAACGCGCCCTTCCACCTGTTTGCCTGAGCTTTTAGATCAGACACCTCTTTGTGGACATGACGCACTTCATCTGAGAGCGTTTTGATGCGCTCCTCTAATCTGGCTAAAGTTACTTCTACTTTTTCAGCCATTAGCACTTCCACCGTCTGCGGGCCTGTCTTAGGCGGCTGTTAGGATTTGATGCTGCTTTAGGAAACTTCTTCATTTGACCAGCGGAACGGGCGCAGAAAGACTTACGCCGTTTAGCTGCTGTGCTACCGGGCTTTACCTTGCCTGTCACCGCTGTCTTGAGCTTGCTTCCGGGATTTTTAGCTCTGTAAGCCTTAACCCCTTTAGCGGTCATTCCCGCGCCCTTTTTAGTAGCGCGGAAATTACCTGATTTGACAGACGTTTTTATAGGCGTTTCTTTCTTTCTAGGCATAGGAATATCTCCCAAGTTAGGCCAGAAGAAGAGTTACCTGACTTCCAGAACCAGTCAATGCAGCAAAGAAAACACCGTCTTTTGCCAAGATGCCATCATCGGGAAGGAATACTTCATTCCATCCTGCGGCAACGCTAATGTCAAGAAGTGTGGTTCCGCCAGCGGTTCCATTCTTCAAAGTCAAAGCAGTGACATTTGTTCCGTAGACTAGGATGTTTTTGATCCTAGACCTAGAGGGACCAATTAAAGCAGGTGTGTCGCCTGTATTAAAGTTATACGCCTTTACATCACCATCAGCCATAATAACCTCCTATTAAGCAAGGTTATTGTTTTGCTGATACAGAATTGTAAAACGAACAAGGCCTGCGTTTGTGGCAGCAGAAGCGGTCACAGTCAAACGAATGTCTGTTGTGCCAGTATCTTGCCAAGCTAATGCAGCGCCAGCTTGTGTTGTTGGGTATTTACGACCAGCGTCTGTTCCAGATGCAAAAGTGTTCAGGATTGTAGCTGCGCCGCCTGCTGTGTCTCCAACACTAAGATTGGTAGAAGCGTTAGCTGCTGTAATGATATCAATCACACAGTCAATGATCTGAGAGTTTGCAGGAATAACAACATCAGTAACTTGGGCAGCTAGAGCGCCACCAGATAAGTCTGCTGAAAATGTTTGAGCCATAACAACTTGACCAACGTTTGCAACGTCAGTGCCTACTGTTGTGCCTGTGGTGTTCTTGATTGTTCCGGCCTTGATTGGACCAGAAAAAGTGGTAGTAGCCATGAGGAACTCCTTGTCTTGGCTAATGTCAGCCGCCCTATGCGACTGTCAAGGTTCTTATGAATTATAACAAAAGAAAGGGCGACCCGAAAGCCGCCCAATCAATATTTGTACCCTAGTACGATTAGGCTCCGGGGGAACCGTAAACGCCGAGTGGGTCTGATACACCGAAGCTGTAACGCTCACGGGCTTTGTAGCGAACATTGCCTGTATTGAAGTCACCATCCATTGATGTTGACATCGGAGTACGGACAAAATGCTTCATGCCGTTTGGAACATCCGTGGTAAGGAAGAACGCATCGCTATCCAAGAGATAGTGATTTACGCGGAATCCTTGTGGGATTGAACCATTTGAGCGCAGAGCGTTGATGTCGTTATCGGCTGTACCGACACGAAGATCAGTCTGCAACAGGCGAGTCGCAACGAACATCAGTGCTGGTGGAACGATCAGCTTCTGTGGGCGAGCAGCAATTAGTAGGCCGCGCTCGTCAACGAATGCAGCAATGTTAATTACAGCATCCTCAAGAGAAGTCTCGTTCAGGTCAGCAGCAACTGCTGGACGGTTGGCGTTTACACCACCTTGTACAGTAGGGTGGTTGGCATTAAACAAAGTAACGCCGTCACCGCCTGTAAAGGTTGTGAAGCCTGTGTTTAGAAGAGAGGCAGCTTTGACTTGCTTTGTGTAAGCCATAGCGCGTGCAAGAGCCTTTGTATAACGTGCTGAAAGCGCATCGTACAAATTATCTTCCATTGCTTCTTCTGTTACAGAAAAGCCCATTGCCACTGTTTCGTGGTTGTAACGGGCGGTGAAGGATTCTTGTGCTGAATCATATGAAATCGCAGAACCTTCAGGCTTTACTGGTGCAGCACCAAAACCTGACAGTTTTACTTCTTCCTCAAAGCTACGCTCTGAGTTTTCAGTTTCATAGATTTCTGCATGTTCATTTTCGTACTTTTCGTACTCCATGCCGAACAATGCATTAAGACCCGGCAAAAGCTCCTTTAAAAGTTGTGCGCGTGAAATAGCCATCAGTTACACTCCTTACGCTGAGCCAGTTGTGGATGTGTGCTGATGGTAATTAAACTTACACACCAGAATCGGGAACGAAGTACCCTTCTCATCGCCCTGATCTCCACCCAAGTAATCAATAATTCTGATTGGGTTTTGAGCATCAGTGCTAATTTCAGAAATGTCCAAAGCTACACGACTAATGTTTAGTGAAGTGTTTGGAGCAGTCTGAACGAAAAGTGTATTCTTGCCGTAGACATCGCCAACATTTGTAGGCGCACCATCAGCTTGGATAGTGAACAGTACATTCGGGTCGTCTACGATGTAGGCCATTGCGTCAGACGCAACGGTACTAGCAGGCCATTTTTGTGAAAACACTTTTTGGCCTGAGTTAGGATCGGTGTATGAACACCCCATGAAAACACCGACCATATCGATTTCGGTGGAATCATCACCTGTAGCGGCCTGCTTCTGAATGGTGGTTGTTGTACCGTTATCTACAAGCTGGGCGACATCGCCAGTGCAAATAGTGGTAGCGTAACCTGACAAAATTGGGTACTGGCGGAAAACTTCCAGTGATCCAGAATCCAATTTACCAATCGGGCGCAGACCGAAGGGAGCAGCAACTGAAGACATATTGTCTCTCCTCTCATCTACTCAATAGTTAAACACGGTAAGCACCCATTATTGGTTACTTACCAAACGAAGTTTTTGTCGTCCTTTCGGGCTGCATCATAGGCATTCTTGGATCAGACTCTTTTAAGTAACTGTTATCAACAGCCTGAATCTGATTTGCATTCATGTCATCATGCGCTTCCCTACGGGAGTCCACATATTCGGTTGAGTTCTCGCAAAGTAGCAATCCTCCAACCTCAACATTACCTTGAAATCGAGAGTCGATATCAGGCAACACTTGTAATTCAGGATGATCTTCTGCCTTAACTGGCGACCAACCCTCACGAAGTTTAGCCGAAACATTGGTGTTGTCACTGTTACCCAAAGTTGATGTGCGAATCCAGCGGTACTCTACACCATCGCGTGGATCGGGGGTTGGCAGCATGTTCGGCCTTTGCCAAGTTTTTTTACGAGCCTCTACTTCTCTGGACTCGTTTGAGCGTGGGGTTCTGTTAGACATTAGATGCCTCCTTCAAGAGTTGCGCCGCATATTGTTCTGCCGTAAGGCCAAGTCTCTTGGCGAGTGAGACCTGTGTTGAGGTTAATTGCACTCTGCGTGGTTTCTTTGCACTTCGCTGGGCGGGGGCAACCACGGAACCAGTTTGACGAACAGGTGCAGCCTCAACTTGCTGCTCATCAAACTTGTCTGGGAAAGTCCTTCTCATGGCTTCATCAATCTTTTGATAATATTCATCGCTAGATGTATGAACGCCCTCTCTCACTAATCTTTCGTGAACTCCGAAGGCATAGCCAGTCATTTCTGTATCACTTCCAAACCATTCATTCTTTGATGCCCACTCCTTAGTACGGGAGTCAGGCTCTGGAACTTCCGGTTTCGCCTCAAGATGAGCAGGCATTTTCTGCTCAGCAGAAGGCGTTGGCTTGAAAGACTCAACCCTAAACTTTTCATTTTGAAGGGCGCTTAACTTTTCCTGAGCGTCAATCAGCTTATCAGGATCGCCTGTTTCGTAGGCTTCCTTATAAGACAACTTCGCTCTTTCAAGCTCTGCGTCAACCCTGCCCTTCGCTTGCTCTACAAGAACTCCCTCTCCTTCTTCAAGGCTCTTGCGTAACTTTTTATTTTCTTCAGTTATGGTTTTGGCGTAGTTGACTGCCTCATCACGAATCCTTGCCGCTTCTTCTTTTCTGCGTCTTTCTTCGTGAAACTCAAACTTTAACTGCTTTATACGTTTTTGGACGCTCTCACTATAATTAGCAATCTCATCGTCTTCTGGTAGCTGCGCTTCCGCATCTTCAGCACGGCGAGGCTTGCCTTTATCCTCTTCAGGAGTGTCGTCCACAATTTCTAATTCAAACCCAGAGTCTTCAAGTTCTTCAAACTCTTCCTCTGCTGATTCTTTTTGCGCTAATTCATTCATGCTCTTGTATATCCCCTTGGGTCATCGACAACAGCCTCAACGGTGTCATCGTTAATGAGACGAAACTCCTGTTTTTCAATTTTAAACCTTGTTCCGGAATAAGATCGAAAAATCACGAAGTCACCTTCCTTGCAGTATGGGCCATTAGGAAACTTTTCAGCATCCTTGTATGCGTCTGGCCCAGCCTTTACTACAAAACCAATGACTGAAGCGGTCTGTTCCGCATTCTTCAGTGCATCTGGCATGTAGATGCCGGAATCTGTTTTCTCTTTAACCTCAAGCGGTTTAATCAAAAGTTTGTAGCCAGTCGGTTCTGGCATTTTGCGGGCGACATCATCGTCAACCGTTTTTTTAGCAGAATACATTTCTGTTCCTTTTGCAGTGATTCAGGTTCACAGTACCTTGCAGGGTTTTCGCCCTGAAAGTCTCCACATATGCAATATAACTCAATTATATCAGAAGCGGAAGTCTTACTCCTCTTCAAACTTTTTTTGTAAATCGAGCATATCCCTTTCAATAAGCGCGAGGGCCTCAACTTTGCCAACGAGTCTAATATACTCTTCGTGGTTTCCGCATCCGCCGGATGCCATATGGTCAGCGATATCATTCATATACACCCTGATTTTTTCTTTTATAACATCAAGTTCATTTGTCATCGGTCTCCACCAAATCCTTTGCTATTTCACGACCTAACTCTATGCCCTGCTTAATATCTTCTCTTCGGGCTTTGTCGGTCTCTGTTGCCACTTTAACGCCAAGACGAGCGCCCTCACGTTTCTCTTCTGACTGCAAACGATCTTTTTGAACCTCAACGTTTGAAGCCTTGGACTCAATATCGGCCTGAAGCTTTGCAATATCAAGTTGTTTTTTATGTTGAAACTCCGCTTCTTTCAAAGACAACTCTCTTTGCTGGATTTGAGTAAGTGGGTCTTGTTGCTGTTGCTGAGCTTGTTTTTGTGCAATCTCAGCCTGATCCTTGCGGAGCAGTTTACCAGCAGCTTCAGCAGACAGCCTTGAGATTTCTATCTCAATATCTTCTGGCAAAGGCTTGTCTTCATCAGGCAACCCAACGCCAAGGTTCTTTTCTATTTCTTTTCTGTACTGGAAGGCAACGTGTTCTGTAACGTGAGCCGCCATAGAGGCCTGTATAGCGCCAGCAAAAGGAGACTGGCCTATGATCTCTTGTAGCTTCGGGTCTTGCGCCGCAGCTAGATGAACCTGAATATGGGCTTCGTGATCCTGATACTTAAACGCCTTCACTGGCTCTTGCTTCAGCATAGCCATGTTTTCTGTTACTGGGTCTGACGGCTTTATGTCATCTGGAAGCTTAACAATCTCATCAGCATCCTTAATACCAAGAACCTCAAGCATCTGACGATGCAGTTTGCCCATGTTGTAAAGATTGGGAGCCTGCTGAGCTAGCTGCATAGCCGCCTGATACTGTACAACCCTCTGCGCCATTGTTGCAGCGTTGGGGTCAGATACAGGTATAACATCAACACGCTTATCAAAGTCTTGTTGACGATTGAAATCGCCTTCCATTTCATAATTATATTCTGGTGGCATATAGTCACGAATGACCTTGGCAAGAATACGAAGTTCGTTTTTCAAAGCTGCATGAAGACGGGCCTGAACACCAGACATAACCTTCATGCTTCTTTCCATCAATGCGAGCGTAGTCCCGACCGGAGCTTGCGGGTTGAGGTTTCCAACTTGTACATCAGCAACGGAGCCAATCCTTCGCCCCTCTTCCACGATATTTCCGAGCAACTGGTATAATACTGATGATGGTTCTTTGTAAGGGAGGAATGCAATCGAATCCCTAATTGCACCACCCGGTACGTCAACATCGCGGAACTCACCCGGCATGAGAGGCGAATCGTCACCCTTAATACGAAGTCCGCGAGCTTTAAGACCAGCGGGGAGGTTGCTGAGCGTGCCAGCGTCAATAAGCTGTCGAAGAATACTTGTGGCGCTTTTAGCAAGACCACCAATAAGATGAATAAGACCCGTTCCATAGAACCCAAGGCCCGGTAAGTATCTATAGTGAACAAAGTGCGGTCTTTTACGCTTTTTAGGATCGTCTTCATACCAGTTTCTCCTTATGGACAAAATTGTCAAACTGGACTTATCGATGGTGACAACATACGGACGAGCCAATCCTTCTTCATCATCGAATGGCTCAGGAAGGTTAAGATCAGCATGAACCTCAAGAATGGTGTGCCGATCATCGTCCTCAAGAACAGCAGTCTCACCATCAATCTCGTCATATTTTTCCTGAATATCAGAGTAGTCAGGTTCTGGGGCAGGAAGATCAACATCAAGATAAAAGCCAGCCACCTGAAGCTCAATGATTTCATTTTCTGTTTTCTTCATCACATGCGTATAACGAGGGCATGTAGCAAGATCAGCAGCGCCATATGAAACTACAAAATCCTCTGCTGGAACAAACATGGCAGCAGGGCGCTCATTGATGGGGTCATAATAAACTTTCTTGAAAGACGATCCAGCAAGCGGAAGCCGGAATAACATCTGCTCTGTCTCGTCACGGTATTCAGTCATCTCCTCAGTCAGGAGATAGTTCATTTCTGTTTCTACACGCTGGGCCTGTTCCTGTTTATCTAAATCCAGCTTTCCGACAATCTTGGTTCTCACCGGACCTGAAGCCGGAAACAACTCTCCCATAGCCTGCGCCTGAAACCGTACAACAGCTTCCGTCAGAACGGGGTGAAAAACACCTGCGGCTCCTGCCCAAGGCTGTGTGCGTTCTTCTATCTTCATGCCAAGAAGGTCTAACCCTTTGACGTAACTACGCGCCCAGTCTTTTCTGGACTGCCTATCTGCAATAAAGTCATCAACAAGCTCTGACGCAAGCCCCTCAAGATCACCTTCTTCCATAAACTCAGCTAGGTTGGCATCATGCTCAGGCCCCATTAACTGCTCTGTCATCTCACCATCGAAGTCAATAATCATTGACTCGCCATCCATAGAAACGCCTACGGCGTCTGGGTTAACAACTTCAATCTGCACCTCTTCGGTATCTTCCATATCAACCTCAGAGGGGATCATTTGCTTTTCAACGGCCATGTCAATTATCCTGTAGCTTGTCTAATTTTTTCATAATAACAGAATATCTACCGTGATGGCAGTGTGATAAATCATTCACAACAATCCATCCGTTCATTTCGTATTCCTTTACTTTGTCATGTATAACATATCGTAAAGTAAAACTTTTAGTAGTATTCAACTGGTCTTCTGTAAACTGGTTCGTCATCCCATTCGTCCATAGAGCTTCTTATCCATCCACCCTGACGAAATCTCAGCAGCGCTTGAGTGGTGGAGTCCACCAAGTCATCGTTATCTCCAGCAGGGAACGCCGCACACTCCTCAACAACCTCTTCAGCCCACCTAGTCGGGGGACACCATATAACACCAGACGCAAAAAGATCGCTTACAGCGTTAACTCTGGCTATCTTATCCTGACCACGGGAGGGTGTAAACTCCGTAACAGGTATTCCCATAGCCCGTAGCTCAAAAATAAGCGGAGAACCAGCGGCTTTTGCCTCAACAATCATTTGATCAGGCTCATATTCCCAATATTTGTCATATGCAGCACGTTTTAGCTCCGGAAACTCCAGTTTTTCCTTGTAAGCATCCAAAAGTATCAAATTTGGCACTGTTTCACCCTGTTCATTCGGGTGATTGAAGATACCCCAAGTGGTACAAGCGGAATAATCCGCTCGCTGCGTTTTAAGGAACGCAGTATCCCAGCTTTGAATGATTGCTTCGCACGGTGGCGGGCTATCTCTATCCCATTCCTGCCACCATTCTCGCTTAATCAAGGCTCCTTCTTCAGAAGTTGGGTCCTGCTGGTACTGTGCAGACCATTTGGACACGGGAAGTTCGGCTTTTAGTGCCTCTAACTGATCCACAGGCCAGAACTCAGGCCATAACGGGTCACCAGACGGCATAATAGCGGGCAGTTCAATCACTTCCCACTCATCTGCACCATGTCTTTGCGTAGCAGACTTCACAATCTGTCCTGTCAGGTCCCTTGTGGACCACCTTGTCATCACTACAATGATCGCTCCACCCGGCTGTAAGCGCTGCCGTGGGCCTGATGTGTACCATTCGTAGACTTTGTCGTAGACTTCTGGGTTGTAAGCCCCCAGTGCCGCCTCCTGCTCCGAGTGGGGGTCGTCAATAATGAGAACGTCAGCACCTTTACCAGTAACTGCACCACCAACACCAATAGCAAAATAGTCACCTCGCTTGTTTGTGTTCCATCTTCCGGCAGCTTTTGAGTCCGAGGACAGGGATATGCCGGGGAATATCTGCTGGAAATCAGATTGATTGATAAGGTTTCTTACCTTACGGCCAAAACCCACAGCAAGTTCTGCCGTGTGAGCAGTCTGAATAACTTTTTTCTCAGGATACCTGCCAAGAAACCATGCCGGAAACAGATAGGATGCAAACTCAGACTTGGTATGTCGGGGTGGCATGTTGATAATCAGGCGCTTCAGATCACCATTAGCAACCCTTTCAAAGGCATCTGACATTATCTCATGGTGTTTACCGCCTATGAAGCTAGGCCACATGCGCTTAACAAACGGAAGAAACTCTGTTTTACAGGATTCTTTCTTTTTTGCCTCGTCCAGTTCTGTCAGAAGATCAAGTATCTCCTGTTTCTGATCAGGAGGAAGGTTAGCTATCTTGCTGTTTATTGCTGCAAGTTGACTCATGCTATGTCTTTAAACCCTTAACGGTAGTATCAAGAGGAAGCTTTGTTTGCAAACACGTTGCAGCCCAGTCAATAATTTCACCCTTGTCCAGTCTAGGTTTATGCAGTTCAAGAACAATCTCAGTTGTAGGGCATTCAGTTACGTTCTTTGAAAACGTCCTTATTTCCCCGTCCGGTGTTACGATTACGGAGAAGAAGACAAAAAAGGTATAGAACTCCATCACTCATCACCGTCACTTACGCACCTGTTAAGTAATACCGATTTAGCCAGTTCCAACAGAAAAACCATATCAGCGGCCTTTCCATGAGATGTTGACATAAACAAATTCCCCTCATCTGTCCAGCCAACAACAACAGCCTCCGTCATTGTGACCTCTTCACGAAGAACGCCGAACATCTCATATGGGTCCAAGTCTTCCTTGTCGTCCAGACCTACACCGCGAGGAAACTGAATAATGTTATCCGACAAAACCTTCTCCCTCTCCCAAGATAATGACGGTGGGGGAGCTAGGGAGGAAGCTCAAACCCCACCGGAGTCGCCGGGAGACTTAGCGACTCACAGGCAGTATATATTAGATTACAGTCTATAACTAGGTATGTATATATATATAAATATAATCATTATACAGACTGTAAGATTCCTAGGGTCATATCCTGTAAAATACCCGGCACTGATTTTTTATTGTACCCTAGTACAAATTTGCAAAGGGGGGGGGTGTTGAAAAACTGTGGGTATTGGGTGTGTAGAACATCATGTAAGGGCGTGCGGTGTGCCAACCCGTTACAGGGGGGATCGGGGTAGGTGGGGGTCAGCCCGGGCCCCAAACAATCGTGAGGAGGGTCACTCGCCCAGAATTGAAGCCAGCCTGCGCTGAATGTCCGCTTCGATTTCATTCGCTGATCTATCGGCCACGTTGTCGGTCTCAACCCTATCGCTGAACATGCCAATCGATCTGCCCAGCTGGGTTAAGCTTGCCACCCTTGCACTATCGCTCTCTGCTTCCATTGCCTCAGCCTTGAGCCGATCAGTGATCCACAATTTAAGGCGTTGTTCGTCAGTGGCCTTACGTGCGGTGATTTCCTCAGTAATGGCTTTGATCCTAAGTGATACCTTGGTGTTCTCTGTGGCCAGCTTTGAGGCGTTTGTCCATACTGTGCTTGGCTTTGTCTTAGGGCTCACATCGTAGGCCTGTCGATAGGCATCTGTCAGTGTTTCCCCACTACCTACCAACTGACAGAAATGCTCCTGTTTGCTTGTGAGCTTGTCAGTGTCACTGCTTACCAATTTCAGATAATTGGTCTTGTCTTTGTCTTTACCCATGTCTCTACCCCTCTATGAATGTGCCGCTGAGATGCGCTATCGCTTGGTCGGGCTTTTTCATTTGTACCCTGTGACAATGATAACATCGCCCCTCAAATCGCACCAGATCACCCCTATTTTCACGCCATATTTAGTCGAAAAAACTCAAAATTTCAATTTTTTTATATAGCGTTTAACGGCTCATAGAAGCTCATACAGCGACTTTAGGTTTTTTGGTCACAATCATACACGGACTTCACTAGCCTATGCTCACAGATCAACCTCGCTCGTTTTCACGTTTTGTTCCAGCCGTGAACACATGGTGAACAAACTTGTTTGTGTACAAACAAATATTGGGGTGTTTTGAGGGTCAATTTGGGGTGTTTTGAGGGTTGGTGTTGCATAAATGTCACAGCATTAAAAAAAATAAAATAATAATGAATAATTTTGCGTTCTGAAACGTCTACTGTGTGAAGGGAAAAAAAATAAGAAAAATATAATAAAATGGACACTTCATTTGTTTTAGGTACTGAGAGGAAAAAAAATATTACGATCACACAATAATAATGGTTTCTGGATCGTCTACTTATTAGGAGGCACACTACAACAAAACGCATGGTTCAAACGGCTAACATTTGTACGTTATGACAAATTAGTGTTCTTAGATGCTTTTAGTGTTTGCATGGGTATTGTTATTGTGGTCTAATGAGGTTGAAGTTTATTTTTTGAAATTTTTTAAGGAGGCTAACGCTACATCACCGGACACGCCCATCGGGGCGTAGGGGCTGGCACCCCCGACACTGAACCACCACCTGATTACCGCTTTGATAGCGTCCGGCTTATGTGCAAATCAGGGGTGTAGACTGAGGGCTTGGTTTAGCACCCATCCCATAACGTGACGGTTTAGATCACGCCAGATGAATACACCCTGTCGCATGGGATCGTACCCATGCTTTGAAAAGACACGCGAAACAGGAGACAAGCCGTGAAAAAGCTACCTTACCTTCCAAAGCCTGATGCACCCAACAAAACTGACATAGTTGAGCAGATTGCCATGCAAGATGAGCAATACCAAGCCGCACCAGTCTTTCATCTCACATTGGCTGAGATTATTTCCAGACGTAAACCAAAGAAAAAGAAGGGAAATGCGTAATGCCGAAACCTCAATCAAAGGCACATATGGCTGTAGCATATGATTTTGTAGAACGCAGAATGACAAATCGCTTTCTGCGTGAGAATGGACAACAATCAAAAATATCCAAACGATACTTCAAGCAAGTTGCTAATCGCGGTGATCGCAAAGCGGCAAGGCTTGAGTTGCAAAGCTACCTGATGAGCGGTGCTTGAGACACACCCGAAACCCCAGCCATGCTGGGTTCGTAGCGTCTCGCTACATTTCAACTTAACTTAATGGAGACTGTCATGCAGACAAATGCTGCAAATAAAATTATTGATGATGCAAACCTTACTGTCATCGGTGAGAATGAAAAGACTATCAAGGCTCTGAAAGAAAACTCTAAAGAGAGTTCAAAAGAGGCTAACACTCGCAAGCTTGATACCTACACAATTTTGATTTCTTGTGTTGCAAAGCATGGTTTGCAGAAAGGCAACTTGCCCCCGAAGGTGAGTGGCGATCTTAAAAACCAGCTTATCAATCTGCAAGAAACCGAAATCACTGATGGTATGGCAAACAAGCTTGTAAAGAACACGGCTGGAGCCATTAGAATTTTCGGCATCAATGGCGATAACATCACACCCACAATGGTGTCAGATGTTTTCGAAGATGCTGGGATCACCAGTGAGGCCAAGCTTATTAAGGCTGTTGCTGATGAGCCAAACAAGACTGCAACTCAGCTTATCGTTGATAAAATTGTCGGCAAGCGTTCCAGCAAAAAAGATGCTGATGGTAATCGTGTTGCTGGCGATAAGTGGATCGGTGGTCTTGGTGAAAAAGGCCAAACTGAAGATGAGTTTCTGGCAATCGTTGATACCCTCAAGCATGAATTAGAAAATGCATTGAGGCTCAGGGCTGATATGAGACAAGGCAGTCAAACTGCTGGCGATATCACCCAGTCAGAAAATGACGCAGTTGATGCCATGATTAACCAACTTGAAGGTGAAGCCGCTTAGTGCGGCTTTGCCTACCAACCTTAACCAAAATTAGTGGAGATTAGATATGCGGATATCGCAATCAAAAGCTATTGTCGAAGCTTGTATCGACAGTCAAGTAAAGCATTCAAATGGGCGTGATGCCCAGCGTCCAATCCCTTACCTTGTCGGCGGTGCTGGCTTAGGTAAAACCACCATCGTTCAGCAAATCGCTGAAGATCGTGGGATATCATTAAAGACGGTCAGCCTATCCCAGTACGATGCTGGTGAATTGGCAGGCTGGCTGGTCAATGATGGCGATGGAATGAAACGCCTACGTCCAGACTGGATGCCAGCCGATGGAGTGGGCATCCTGTTCCTAGATGAATTGCCGCAAGCCCCAGTGTCGAACCAGAATATCGCGGCTCAAATCGTGAATGAAAGACGCATTGGTCAGCATCGTTTGCCTGAGGGTTGGGCTATCGTTTGCGCTGGCAATCGCACCAGTGATCGTGCTGGCACAAACAACATGCCCAGTCATCTTAAAGATAGGCTTCTATTCATTGAGGTTGACGCTGATCTGGAAGACGCGGTGGCATACTATAACAGTGTCGGGGTATCGCCTATGATCACTGGCTTCTTACGCTTTCGCCCTGAGTTACTGCACAAGTTTGACCGCGATGCGAACTCTTGCCCATCACCTAGAAGTTGGGAGCGTGTCGATACCATCATGGGTTTCAAGCTTGATGCCGTTAATGAGAATGAGGCGGTTGCTGGTCAGGTGGGGCGCGGTGCATGTGCTGAGTTTATGGGCTACAAAAAAGTTTACGAGAGTTGCCCAGATATTGACGCACTTATCGCCAACCCAGATAGTGCCCCAATCGCTGAAGACCCAGCGGTTTGTTACGCAGTGTCTGCGGCTCTGAGTAGTCGAGCCAACGATAAAAATATCGGCAATATCATTCAGTACCTGAAAAGATTACCGCACAAAGAATTTGCGGTGTTCTCAATTCGGGATGCAATGCACCGCACACCAAGCATTAAAAAGACTGATGCATTCCGCAAGTTCCTACTTTCGGACGGCAAAGAATTGATGCTGTAAAACTGGGGGGATTTTCCCCCCTCTTCTTTCGGGAGATTAAGATGGATATAGAAACCAAAATTGCGAGAGCAAAAACCAGACTAGTCCTAGACAAGCCCTTCTGGGGCTCGCTGACCTTGGGCTTGCCTTTTATCAAAGATGACACGATTGCTACGATGGCAACTGATGGCAAATGCATTCGCTGGAACCCATCATTCGTTGATGGCCTGAGTGATAAAGGCTTGCAGTTTGTCATAGCGCACGAGGTGGGTCACGCGATGCTGAACCATTGCATCCCAGTCAAGACAATTGACGGTCATCCAACGAATACTGAACTGCAAAATATCTCAATGGATTATGTCATCAATGCTTACTTAAAAGAGGATGGTATGGAAATGCCAGAGGGTGGTTTGTATGACCCTCAATACTCTGGGATGACATGGCTCCAAGTGTATAGGCTGTTAAACCGCCTAGAACGCGATAAGAAGCCTTCCAAGCAGCCTTGGGGTGGTGATGTAGGTGAGATGCAAGGTAAGGACGGTAGTGAGCCTTCTAAGGCCGAAATAGAACAGGCCAAGGCAGAGAATGATCAGCGTGTGATGCTTGCCGCATCTAATGCAAAATCTGTCGGCAAACTATCGGGCAAGCTTGAGGAACTAATCAACAAAATGAGGCGTTCTGAGGTTGACTGGCGTGATGTGTTCAACCGCTTTATCGGTGGTGATCAGCCTGATGATTACACGTTCAGACGTTGTAATAAAAAGGTCTACTACACTCAAGGCATCTACATGCCAGCGGTTGATAAGATCGGTGTCGGTGATGTGGTGGTGGCTGTTGATACCAGTGGTTCAGTCGGTACTGTTGAACTCCAGCAATTTCTGGGGGAACTCAACAATATGTCGGAAGACCATAAACCTAGAAGCCTTACTGTCATAACTTGTGACAGCGAAATTCAATCTGTCGAAAC
>TARA_B100001057_G_scaffold360894_1_pt1 | contig 14598 bp, 16 predicted proteins | sample TARA_B100001057 | Tara Oceans TARA_B100001057 (sample SAMEA2621839) | marine metagenome | biome: marine biome (ENVO:00000447); feature: surface water layer (ENVO:00002042); material: "saline water (ENVO:00002010), including plankton (ENVO:xxxxxxxx)" | depth 5 m
AGGCTTAATTGAAAACCTATTAAGATCTATTCCCAAAAATCTTTCATTAAATATTGATCTATCAAAAATAAAAACTACAAAAATTTTTAAATGGTTAAAAAAAAAAAATATTTCGGATCATGAAATGATAAGAACTTTTAATTGTGGTGTAGGATTTTGTATAATTGTTAATTCGAAAAATACAGATAAAATAAAAAAATTATTTCCTAAAAAATTTATGCCATATAAGATTGGTCATATCTCAAAAAATAAAAATAAAGTATATTTATTAAACTCTCTAAAATGGTAAAAAAAAATACCTGTGTTTTTATCTCAGGCAAAGGCTCGAATCTTAAGAATTTAATCTTCCACTCAAGAGATAACAGTTTTCCTATAAGAATAAGTTTGGTAATTACCAATAATAAAAAAGCATATGGAATTAATTATGCGAAAAAATATAAAATACCTTACGTTTTTATAAATACTAAATTCAAGAATTACGAAAATAAAGTACTATTAAATCTTAAAAAACATAAAATATCTTTTATTTGTCTCGCTGGTTACATGAAGATTGTTTCAAACTCATTAATCAAGAATTTTAAGGGTAAAATAATTAATATTCATCCATCTCTTTTGCCAAAATTTAAAGGATTGAATACATTTTCACGGATGATTAAAAATAGAGAGATAAAAGCAGGTTGCACCGTTCATCACGTTAGTGAAAAACTGGATAGCGGTATTACAATTATTCAAAAACAGTTTCTGATAGATAAAAAAGACGATGAAGATATTTTAAAAAATAAAACCCAAAAACTAGAGTATAGGGCATTTCCTGAGGCGATTATTAAAGTTTTTAGAGATTTTTAGTTATTAAAAAAAAAATTTATTTCTTTTTTAGCATTATCTATAGAGTCGGATCCATGCACAGAATTTTTGTCTATTGAGATACCGTATAATTTTCTGATGGTATTTTCTTCTGCATCTTTAGGGTTTGTAGAACCCATAATTTTTCTGTTGGTCAAAACGGCATTCTCACCCTCTAAAATCATCACTACAATTGGTCCAGATGATAGATATGAACATAAATCATTATAAAAAGGTTTAGATTGATGAACTTTATAGAACTCTGAAGCTTCGTCTTTTGTTATATGAATTTTTTTAGAGTCTTTTACTAATAAATTATTTTTCTCAAAAATTTTTTTAATGTTTTCAACAAGATTTCTTTCAACAGCATCGGGCTTTATAATTGATAGAGTTTGTTCAATGTTACTCATAATTCTCTTCAATTAGCTGATTTAATAATCTTACTCCAAATCCTGTTGCCCCTCTTGAGTTTAATGCTCCTCCGTATTTTGAAAAGGCCATACCAGCGATATCTAAATGAGCCCAAGGTGTCTTGTTAATAATAAATCTTTGTAAAAATTGGGCAGCAGTTGTTGAACCGGCACCTCCTACATAATTTATGTTCTGCATATCAGCATTTTTTGAATCCATAAGTTTATCGTAATTTTTATGTAAAGGCATTCTCCATAACTTTTCTTCCACTTTCTCTCCTGCATTTATAATTTGCTTTGATAACTTATCATCATTAGAAAACAGTCCTGCATATTCGGAACCTAAGCAAACTATTATAGCTCCAGTTAATGTGGCTAAATCAATAATAAACTTTGGTTTAAATTTTTTTTCAGTAAAAGTTAAAGCATCAGCTAAAACTAATCGACCCTCAGCATCAGTGTTCAATACCTCAATTGTTTTTCCACTATAAGATTTTACAATATCTCCGGGTCTCTGAGCTACTCCACTCACCATATTTTCCACAAGACCTACAACTCCTACAGCATTAATTTTTGCTTTTCTTAATGCTAAATTTTTCATTAAACCTACAACGGCTGCAGAACCGGCCATATCATATGTCATATCTTCCATGAATCTCGCTGGTTTAAGTGAATAACCTCCAGTATCAAAAGTAACTCCCTTACCAACAAAAGCCAAAGGTTTTGAATTATTTTTTGCCCCGTTCCATTCCATTGTAACAAGATAAGATCCTCTGACGCTTCCCATTCCTACTCCAATTAGAGCGTTCATACCAAGTTTTTTTAATTTTTTTTTGTCGTATATAGTAATTTTTAACCCATCTTTTTTTAGAGTATTTAATCTTTTTGCATATTCATCTGGATGTAAAATATTTCCAGGTTCAGAAACTAAATCTCTAGCAAAAAAAGTTCCCTTCTCTAAAGCTTCAAAGTTTAATTTCTTTTGAGAGGTAGGTATATTTTTGCTCCCAAGAATATCAATTGAAATAACTCTTAAGTTTTTTTTTGATTTATATTTATTAAATACATATGATTTTAATTTTAATCCGTGAAGAAAATGACCAATCAAATTATCGTCTTTAACTGATATACTGTCGGAATTTATAAAATACTGACTATTCTTTCCGTAATTAATACGATCATAAAATTCAGCACCTAAACTTTCTATATTTGAAGTTTTTAAATTTTTTTTTAAAGAGATTAAAATAATTTTTTTTTTTGAACTGACCTCAAATACAAAAATGTTTTTTTTTATATCACTAGTTTTTATCAAATCATTTATATAAACTAGTTCTGAACTAGATATATATTTTTTTATATTATTAGTGTTGAATTTCTCATTCACAAATAAAACTGTGTTTGCTGAGATCACGCTGAGCGGTTTTTTTGAATAGCTTATTTTGACTGTCATAGAATTCTAAATGTAATTTATTAGTAGATTAAAGGTATATATGTATTAAAGCATTAAATTTCAACGTTAATATCCTCATTATTCACTCTTTAGTTGAATTTATCTAATGGATGAATTAATTATATACAAAATATTCAAATGCATCAAAATAAAATTTATCTAAATTATACTGTAGAAATTTTAAAAACATTTGCAGTAATTTTATTAGGTTTATCAATAATTGCTTTAACTATAAGAGCGGTTAATTTTTTAGATCTAATTGTGGATAGTGGATATCCAGTCAAAACTTACTTCAAATACTCCTTACTTAATTTATCAGGGATAACATTAAAATTTATTCCTTTTTCTTTTTTGATTGCATTGATGATATTTGTGGTAAAACACACTCAAGACAATGAATTTTTAATCTTATGGACCTCAGGTGTTAAGAAAATTCACTTAGTAAATTTATTTTTATCAATTTCAATCTTAATTTTTATATTATACTTATTATTATCAACCTTATTTACACCTTTTGCTTTAAATAAATCAAGACAACTACTTAAAGGTGAGGACCTTAATTCTTTTTTGCCAACTATCAAGTCCCAGCAGTTTAATGACACCTTTAAAGGTTTAACTATTATTGTAGAAAAAAAATTTAAAAATGAACTCCAAAATATTTTTATCCATGATAAAGGAAATAATTTAAAAAATCTTTCTTCAAATATTTCTAATACTCAAGAAACAACTATAATTGCTCAAAAAGGTATAGTGGAAAAAAAGAAAATTTATCTACTTAATGGTAATATTATTTCATCAAAAAAAAATAATTCTAAACATGAGTTAATAAAATTTGAGCAATTAAGTATTGATTTAAAAAATATCGAAAATAGAACTATCAAACACCCTAAATTACAAGAAACAGCTACAAATAGACTTCTTAGTTGTTTTATTATTTTTAAAATAAAAGATGAAATTTGTCAGGAAGATGCAAAAAAAGAGATCATTCCTGCTTTAAATAGACGTCTTATTTTGCCGTTTTATATTCCTGTTATAGCTTTACTATGTTCGTTACTTCTAATTAAAACTGAAAGAAAATATTTAAGAAAAAGTAGTATTTTTATTTATAACTTTATTTTATTAATTTTTTTAGAACTCGTTATGAAATATACAGGAATAAATAGTTATGTAAGATTATTATTTATCTTTTTGCCTTTTTTTCTTATTTCAATTTTCTACTTTTTATTAATTTTTCAATTTACTAAAGAACATTCGATAAAATGAATAATGTTATCTTAAATTATATATTAAAAAATTTTCTTAAAAAATTTTTAATTTTAATTTTTCTGTTTTATTGTTTTGGTGTCATATTTAATTTATTTGAAGAAGTAGAGTTTTTCAAAGATACACAAACAAGTATTTTCTTGCCTCTAATGCTAACTTTTATTTTTATTCCAAGTTTAATAATTAAAATTTTACCTTTTATAATATTTATTTCTAGTATGTGGTTCATAGTAAGTATTAGAAATAATAAAGATCTTTTAATCTTAAAAGTGTTTGGTTATTCAAATTTTAAAATTTTTATTTTATTAGCAACTACATCTTTCTTTCTAGGTTGGATGATAATGGTTTGTGCAAATCCTTTTGCTTCCGCTATGTCAAAACAGTATGAAAAAACTAAATCAAATTATTCAAAAGATATAGATCATTTAATTACTTTTAATAATAACGGATTGTGGATTAAAGATAATTTTAGAGACAAAGATAGGATCATATCTGCGGTAAAACCCGAAGGTAAAAATTTGTTAAATGTTTCTATTTTTCAATTAGATGATAGTTCAAATGTCACAGAACGGATATTATCCAAAAAAGCTGATATTACGAACAATGAATGGGTCCTCACAGATGTTACAATTTTTAAATCAGCAAATGGATTATTTAAATCTGAAAATTTTGATTTCTATACAATTCAAACTAAATATAATTATGAAAAAATAACAAATTTATTTAAAAATTTTGATACGATGTCTTTTTTAGATCTATTATTTGATTACGATAAGTTGTTGGGCACTGGTTACAATAAATCATTTTTAGATAAAAGTTTACACACTTACTTGTCTTTGCCTTTTTTCTTACTTGTAATGACCGGGCTTGCATCTGTAATTACTCTAAATACTTTAAAAAGAGCAGATAATATTGGATATTTTGTTGTAGGCATACTATCCTGTGTAACTATATTTTACCTTAAAGATTTATCCTTAGCATTAGGTGAAACAGATCGAATACCACTAATTTTATCGATATGGGCTCCAATTATTGCAATTAGTTTTTTCATTTTTATAGGAGTCCTTCAAATTAATGAAAAATAATTTATTAATCATAATAATTTCTTTGTTTATCTGCGGAAATGCTTGTTCTGAAAATATACAAATACAATCAAAAAATATTAGCTTAGATAAAGATAAAGAAACTACTGTTTTTGAAAAAGAAGTTGTTGTTAAAACAAAAGAAAATATAACAATTAAGAGTGATTATGCTGAATATAGAAAAAAGGATGGTTATCTTAAATTAAAAGGAAATATTTTAGCGGTTGATGAAAATAATAATTCTGTTGAGACTAATCATGCTGAATATTTTGAGAATAAAAAAATCTTAAAAAGTAAAGGGGAGACAAAAATTACTACATCCGAAAATTATATGGTCCTAACTGAAAACGTGACTGTGAATAATACTAATAATACTATTTTTTCCGAAAACCAAACTTCAATTAAAGATGAAGATAATAATAAAATTTTTTTAGATAATTTTAAATATAATACAATTGAAAATATTTTTAAATCAATAGGACAGATTAAAATAGAAGATAATTTAGGAAATAAATCAGAATTTTCACAAATATATATTGACACTAAAAAAAAAGAGATCCTGGGTACAGATATTAAAGCATACTTAAATGATGAAAGTTTTAAGGTGAATAAAAAAAATAAACCTAGAATTTTTTCTAACACGATGAAAATTAATAATGATTTAAAATCTTTTAACAAAAGTAAATTCACATTATGCGATTATAGAGAAAATGATAAATGTCCACCTTGGACAATACAAGCATCTGAAATGCTTCATGATAATAAAAAGAAAACTATTTACTATAAAAATGCAGTTATAAAAGTATATGATATTCCAATTTTTTACCTTCCAAAGCTTTCTCATCCAGACCCTACTGTAGATAGAAGATCTGGGTTTCTTCCTCCATCTTTTTCTGACACTAAAAATCTAGGATCAGGATTGACTGTCCCATACTTTTTAGCTCTTGATAAAGATAAAGACTTTACTTTTACAAATAAAATCTATGTTAATGAAAATCCTTTATTCTTAACAGAATACAGACAAGCTTTTAAAAATTCTAATTTAATAGTAGATACTGGATATACAGAGGGATATAAGAATACCTCATCTAGCAAAAAGAGTGGTGAGAAATCTCATTTCTTTTTAGAATTTGTAAAAAATTTCAAAAGTAAGAATGGCGCAGATAATAATTTAATTTTTAAATCTCAAAACGTTACAAATGATAAATATTTCAAACTTTATAAGATAGATTCGAGTATTGCTGATTATAAAGATTTAGATACTTTAGAAAATTCTTTAAGTTTTACGCATGAAAATGAAGATTTGTTTTTTGGTTTTAACGCTAGCATATACGAAACGTTAAAAGATTCACCCAATGATAAATATGAATATATATTGCCAGAATTTACTTTAGGTAAAAATATTTTTAATAATAGTTTATTAGGTAATTTAGATTTTCAATCAAATTTGAAAGTTCATAATTATGATACGAACAAAACAACAAAATTTTTAATAAACGACTTTGATTGGGATATTAAAGAGTTCAACTTTTCTTCTGGTATTAACAGCAAACTTCTTGCAAAAATAAAAAATGTTAACTACGAAGCAAAAAATGATGATAATTTAAAAGGTGAGCCAACAAGTGAACTATATGGGGCAATGGGTTATTTATCTGAAATAAACTTTTTTAAACAACAAGCTAATCAATCTAAACATTACCTCACTCCAAAAATGCTACTTAGATACGCTCCAGGTAAAATGCGGAATGAAGAATCTGGTCCGAAAATGAAATCTGAAAGTATTTTTTCACTTGAAAGGTTAAATGCTGAAAATAATTTTGAGAGTGGGTTGAGTGCTACTTTGGGTTTTGATTACGAAATCAGTGGCCTGGATAGTATCTTCAATTTATCTGCTGGCCAAATTTTTAAAGATAGAAATAACGACAATATGCCAGATAATACAAGCTTAGATAAAAAAGCCTCAGACTTCGTTGGATATTCTAGCCTTAAATTAAAAAATAATTTTGAACTAAATTATGATTTTGCAGTTGATGAAAGCTTTAAAAATTTAAATTACAGTGAAATAGGTTCTAAAATAGATCTAGACTTTATAAAATTCGATTTAAGATATTTGCAAGAAAAAGAGCATATTGGTCATCAAGAGTATTTTAGCTCTAAGTTTGAAATTGGAGAAAATAATACTAAATTCTCTTTTGAAAATAAAAGAAATTTAATTACAGACTCTTCTGAATTTTACAATTTAAGTTATGAATATTTAAATGATTGCTTACGAGCAGGACTGGTCTACAGAAGAGAGTTTTATAATGATGCAGAACTAGAACCAGAAAATTCTTTAATGTTTAAAATAACTTTAATACCTTTTGGAAACCTAAACACACCTGCAATGAATCAATGAGAAAATTAGTTTTAAGTTTATTAATATTTACAATTACTAATTCGTTCACCACATTATGTTTTGCCAATAAAAACAAAATTATTGTAAAAATCGATGATGAAATAGTTACATCTTATGAATTAAAAAATAAAATTAAAACCCTATTGGTTCTAGCTAATCAAAATTTAAGTCAAGAAAATATTGATGAAGTGAAGCAACAAGCATTAATCCAATTAATTAACTCAAAATTAAAATTAAAAGAAGTTACTAAATACTCAATTGAGGCTAATGAAAGTTCAGTTAGAAATCAATTATTGAATATTTCATCTAATAATTTACCAGCTTTAAAAAATAGTTTTTTAGAAAATAACGTTAATTATGATTTATTTAAAGATGAAATAAAAATTGAAATGAGTTGGCAAAAATTAATATATTTCTTATACAATAAAAAAATTAATGATGAAGAATTGAAATCTCAAATAGTGAGCTTTGAAAATTCTAATTTTAGCAGAGAGGACTTCAGAATAGCTGAAATTGAAATATTAATTGAAAATCAATCTGAAATTAAAAAAAAGATTGAATTAATTAAGGATCAAATTAAAAGAAATGGTTTTGATAATACTGCTGTTAAATTTAGTATCTCAAACTCATCTACTTCAAAAGGAGACTTGGGTTGGTTAGACTCAAAAGTAATTTCAAAAAAAATCTATAATATCCTAAAAAATTTAAAAATTGGTGATGTATCTGAACCAATTATTAGTCCACAGAACATAGTATTTTTAAAATTATTGGATAAAAAAATTTCTAAAATAAATAAAAATCAAAGCAATGAGTATAAAGAAAGATTGCTTACACAGAAAAAAAACGAACTTTATAACTTATATTCTACAAGTCACTTATCAAAACTAAGAAATAATTCATTAATTGAATATAAATGAAAAAAAAAATTATCATAATCACAGGTGATCCAAACAGTATAAATTCAGAATTAATTTATAAATGTTGGAAAAAAATTGACAATAAATTAAAAAAAAAAATTTATTTAATTTCAAACATAGAGCTTCTTAAAGAACAATTTAAAATTTTAAAATACAGAATTAAAATTGTAGAAGTAAAAAATTTAAATGAATGTTATAACAATAAAAACCTAAAAATTTTAAATCTTGATCTTAAATTTACTAATCCTTTTAAAGTATCGCTTGCTGCAGGAACTAAATTTGTCCATAATTCTCTTAATTTAGGACATGAGCTTGGTTTAAAAAAAGAGGTTATGGGGATAATAAACTGTCCTATTGATAAAAAATTTCTCAATAAAAACAACCTTGGCGTAACTGAGTATTTAGCCTCTAAATGTTCAGTAAAGGAGGAAAATCAAGCTATGTTGATCATGAATGAAAAGCTTATGGTTTGCCCTTTAACAACACACATCAATTTACAAAATGTATCAAAAAAAATTAATAAACTTCTGATAGTCAATAAAATTAAAACTATTGATTTATGGTTTAAAAAAAAATTTAGAAAAAAACCTAAATTTGCTATCTTAGGTTTGAACCCTCATAACTCAGAATTTAATAAAGCTTCAAAAGAAAATAAAATAATAATTCCAGCCGTAAAAACATTAAAAAATTTAAAAATTAACATCAGAGGACCTATACCTGCTGATACAATTTTTATTAACGATTATAAAAAATTTAATATAATTGTAGGCATGTATCATGATCAAGTACTCGCTCCATTTAAGGCGTTATATAAATTTAATGCTATAAATCTAACCGCTGGGCTAAGATATCTTCGAGTTTCACCTGATCATGGTGTTGCCATCGATCTCATTAAAAAAAATAAGTCAAAAGCTACAAGCTTATTAAAGTGTATAAAAATAATAAATAAGTTTGGTAGATGATACTTGCTAAAAAATCATTAGGTCAAAATTATTTAATAGATAAAAATATAATAAAAAAAATTTTAAGTTTAACTGAGTTACGAAATCAAAATATAATTGAAATAGGTCCAGGTCAAGGAGCTTTAACAGAAGAAATTATTAAACTCAAACCAAAATCATTTTCAATAATTGAAAAAGATAATTTACTTGCTGAAAATTTAAAAAATAAATTCGCTAATATTAAAAATGTTAAAGTTTATAACAATGATATTCTAAATTTTAATTTGGAAAAAATTTGTAAAATGAATACTACAATAATAGGCAATTTGCCTTATAATATTTCATCACAAATACTTGTAAAAATTATTAAGTTTAAAAAATGGCCTCCAAAATTTTCTAATCTTGTACTAATGTTTCAAAAAGAACTTGGTGAAAAAATTATAGGAAAATACCCATCATCAAAATATGGAAGATTATCAATCATCACTAATTTAAGGCTAAATTTTATTAAAAAATTTTTAGTTTCTTCTAACTGTTTTTTTCCTAAACCAAAAGTTACTTCAATGGTTATTCATTTTAAAACTAAAAAAAAATATCATAATAATATTAAAAGAATTTCTAATTTAGAAAAGATTACCGGTATTTTTTTTTCAAATAAAAGAAAAATGATAAATAAAAGTTTAAAAAAGATTCTCAGCGAAGATAAAATTAAGAAAATTCATAATCTAAACATAAACTCTAGACCAGCTGATCTAAAACCGGAGATCTATTACAAAATTACTGAACTGTATGAGGGTTAATTTTTACCTTATTTTTACTATTATGTATTATCTTTTCTAGCTGCTTGAAACAAACATCTAGGTTTTCATTGATTAAAATATAATCGTAGTCATTCCAATGTTTGATGTCTTCGTCGAACGATTGGTATCTCTTTTCAATATCTTCTTTAGAATTTTCATTTCTTTTTTTTAATCTTTGTTTGAGCTCCTCTTTACTTTCTGCAATTAAAAATATTTTAATCAAATTAAGTTTTTTAAATTTAGACAATTGCTTTGTTCCTTGCCAGTCTATATCAAAAATAATATCATTTTTTAATATCGTTTCATCTACCTTTTTTTTTAGCGTTCCGTAATAATTTTCATAAATTTTTGCATATTCATAAAATTTATTATCTTTAATCAAATCTTCAAAATAGTTTTTCTTTACAAAGAAATAGTCCACTCCTTCTACTTCGTTTGATCTTGGTGATCTTGTAGTATGCGAAACTGAGACTTTAAAAGATTGATATTTTTGTTGGAGTTTTTTTGATAAGGTTGTTTTTCCAACTCCAGATGGCGAAGATAATATAACCATTATATTTTTTCTTTCTTCAGACATTTAGAAAAAATAAAAAAAATTTATTTTGATTTGCTCTCAATAAATTTTATAGCGTCACCAACAGTGAGAATTTTTTCTGCTTCACTGTCAGATATCTCTGATCCAAATTCTTCCTCGAAAGCCATTACCAATTCAACTGTATCTAAGCTATCAGCACCTAAATCATCAATAAAACTTGCTTCCTCAGTTACTTTTTCTTCTTCAATGCCTAAATGGTCTGCAACTATTTTCTTAATTTTACCTTTAATATCTTCTGACATGAATTCCTTTCATAAATGTTTAATTTCTTAATAGATTATTAATTAGAATTGTCAAGCCATATACATTCCGCCATTAACATGTATGGTCTCACCATTTATATACTTAGCCATATCAGATGCTAAAAAAGCAACACAGTTAGAAACATCCTCTCCAGTGCCCAAATCACCTGATGGAATTTTATTAATTAAACTTTTTTTGAATTCATCATTAATTTTATCTGTCATTTCTGTTTTAATAAAACCCGGTGAAACGCAGTTAACGTTGATATTCTTTTTTGCATATTCTAAAGCTAGAGATTTTGAAAAAGCAATTATTCCTGCTTTTGACGCCGCATAATTAGCTTGACCTAAATTACCTGTGTGACCAACAATTGAAGTAATGTTTATTATTCTACCAAATTTTTTTTTAAGCATTTTTTTGATAGCATATTTGCACATAAGAAAACTTGAGGTCAAATTAATATCTAGTACTCTTTTCCAATTTTCTTCAGTTAATCTAATCGAAAGATTATCAAGTGTTATGCCCGCATTGTTCACGAGAATATCTAGACCATTTAGTTTCGTATTAACATTTTCAATAAAGTTTTCAATTTTACCATGTTCATCTAACTTAAATTTTTCAATAATGATATTTGAGTATTTTTTTTTTAATTTTGTAAGCTTTTCTTCATTAGTTCCAGTAGCAAGTATAATAGAATTTAAATTGTAAAATTTTTCTACTAAGGAACCTCCAATACCTCCAGTTGCTCCAGTAATTAAAACTTTTTTATTTTCTAAATTCATTTATAAAATTTTTAATATCAGCAATTGAGTTAATTGAAAAGCAATTTGCTTCTTTAATCGTTCTTTTTACCATTCCGCTCAAAACCTTACCTGGCCCTATTTCTAAAAAGTTTTTTATACCATTATTTGACATTCTGACTATACTTTCGCGCCATCTCACAGTTGAAAAAATTTGATCTATTAATAATTTTTTTATTTTTTTGGGATCAATTTCTGGACTCGCGGTAACATTATTCAGTATTTCAAAAACAGGTTGGTTAAAATTGGTATTATTAATTTTTTCTTCCATCGCTTTAGCAGCTGGTTTCATTAATGAACAGTGAAATGGTGCACTTACTTTTAAAGGAATTGATTTAATTTTTTTTTCCTTAAAAAAAAAACGTAAAGAGTCTAATGTATTTTTTTTTCCACTTAAAATTACTTGTCCTTCTGCATTGTCATTTGCAATTTCACAAATGTCTTCACCATCATTTCTTGTCTCTAGTAAATTCATTATTTCATTAATTTTTAATCCTAAAACAGCAATCATGCTACCCATTCCAATTGGAACTGCTTTTTGCATTGCTTTTCCTCTTTCGTGTAAAAGATATAATGAGTCATCAAATTTTAATGAACCCGCACAAACTAAAGCGCTATATTCTCCTAATGAATGCCCCGCAAAATATTTAAATGAACTAAAATCAAAATTAAATTCATCTTTTAAAACTTTAAAAATAGAGTAACTTACTGTTAAAATAGCTGGCTGAGTATTCTCAGTAAGTTGCAACTGGTCTTCGGGTCCTTCAAGAATTATTTTAGAAATAGGATAATTTAATTTTTCGTCAGCTTGAGAAAATATTTCTTTCACAAGTTTAAAATTATTATAAAATTCAGATCCCATTCCTACTATTTGCGAACCTTGGCCTGGAAATAATAAAGCGCTCATTTTTACAAGTTTATTTATTAATTATTAGTATTGCTATAATTATCCATTATAGTATAAACCAATTTTTACAAATAAATATTAAAACTTGATTAACATAATATAGAATGGCTTTTTACGAAAACACAATTGTAGCTAAGCAAGATCTAGCTGAAAAAGATCTTAAGATTATTAGGGAAAAATATAACGAATTAATAAACAATTCCTCAGGAAAGGTCATTAAGATTGAAGAATGGGGCCTACTTAATTTAGCTAATAAGATTAAAAATTATAAAAAGGGGTTTTATATCCACTATAAATTTGAGGGTAACAGCAATACATTAAATGAAATGGAAAAGAAAATTAAAATAGACGGATCTATAATAAGACACTTAACCGTTAAATATAAAAAATTAGACACTGAAAACGAATTTTTCAAAAAAGATTAGGCTATAAAAATGAAAAGAAAAAATAAAAAATTTCAAAAAAAAGGGGGAAATTCTTTAAATAAACTAAGTTTATTTCAAAAAAATGATGGTAAATTTTCTAAAAAATGTCCTTTATCAGTTAAGAATGCTCCAATCGTAGATTATAAAAATATAAGTTTACTAAAAAAATATATTTCTGATAATGGCAAAATAGTTTCGTCAAAAATTACAGCTGTATCTTTTAGTAAGCAGAAAAAATTAACAAGAGAAATTAAAAAGGCTAAAATTCTTGGTCTATTGTAAAAATGGAAATTATTTTATTAGAAAATATTTTAAATTTAGGAAGCATTGGAGATAAAGTTACTGTTAAAAACGGATATGGCAGAAACTTTCTTTTAAAGCAAGGCAAAGCTTTAAGGTTTAATAGAGAAAATCAAGAGTTCGTTAATAAAAAAAAAGACGAATTAAACAAAAAAAACACTGAAATAAAAAATAAATTTAAAGAAATTTCAAAATTAGTGAATAACAAAACCTTTGTTTTTAATAAAGAGAGTAAAGAGAATGGCGATTTATACGGCTCTATAAAGCCAAAGGAGATCACTAACAAAATTAAAGAAAATGCAAAAGCAGATGTGAGTCCCTCACAAATAATCTTAAAAGATGACTTAAACAAAATTGGTTTATTTAAAGCTGAAATAAATTTTCACTCGGAAGTTAAAGCTCAAATCTCAATTAAGATAGATAAAATTCAATCCAAATAACTTTTCCACAGACATCAAAAAAAAGTGTGTAACTTTTCACTTTATAGTAAAATTAGTTCTCATATTATAATCATGTGAAAGAAATCAATTCTACTCAAAAAAAAATAGAGGATAAACAACCATCGAATTTAGAAGCTGAACAAGCTCTATTAGGATCAATTCTTGTAAATAATGATATTATTGATGAAATATCAAATTTAATCAACTCAAATATATTTTATGATCCAGCGCATATAAAAATATATGAAGTTATTGAAAGTTTAAACAACAAAGGAATGATTGCAAATCCCATAACTTTAAAAAATTTTTTTGAAAAGGATAATATGTTAAGCGAGGTTGGCGGTACAGAATATTTAGTCAAACTTACAAGATTTTCAGGTTCAGCTAAACAAGCAACTGACTATGCAAAAATAGTCCATGAAATGTATTTACGAAGAGAATTAATACAAATTTCTAATAATTTGTCATCTGAAACTTTAAATGCAAATTCTCAAGAACAAAATGCAGAAGGAATAATTGAAAATACAGAAAAATCTCTTTTTGATTTAGCTGAAAGAGGAAGTTTTTCTCAATCATTTTTAAAATTTAATCAAGCTTTAGATCAAACAATTGAAATGGCGACTTTAGCAATGCAAAATGATCAGGGAATAGTTGGTGTGCCTACAGGACTTTCAGATTTAGATGAAAAATTAGGCGGTCTTCATAAGTCAGATTTAATTATTTTGGCAGGTCGACCATCTATGGGTAAAACAGCTCTAGCAACTAATATTGCTTATAATGCCGCTCA
>TARA_B100001057_G_scaffold461666_1_pt1 | contig 14588 bp, 13 predicted proteins | sample TARA_B100001057 | Tara Oceans TARA_B100001057 (sample SAMEA2621839) | marine metagenome | biome: marine biome (ENVO:00000447); feature: surface water layer (ENVO:00002042); material: "saline water (ENVO:00002010), including plankton (ENVO:xxxxxxxx)" | depth 5 m
TAAGAACAAAATACACTAAAGAGGTGATTATAAAAAGAGATGAAGACTATGCAATCAAGAGATAATCTTATTTGGATTGATTTAGAGATGACAGGATTAAACCCTGAAAAAGAAAAAATTATAGAAATAGCAACGTTGATAACTGATTCTGATCTTAATATTATTGCAGAGGGACCAAATCTAGTCTTGTCACAACCTAAAGAGATCTTAGACTCTATGGATGAGTGGAATCAGAGCCATCACGGTTCTTCAGGATTAATAGACGAAGTAAGAAAGAGCGATGTTAATGAACAGATAGCTGAAATAGAGACCCTTGATTTTGTATCAAAATATGTTGGTGAAAAGGTATCGCCAATGTGTGGTAATACGGTATCGCATGATAGAAGGTTTTTGAACAAATATATGCCCAGACTCGAGACATATTTTAATTACAGACACATAGATGTTTCATCGTTTAAAGAGGTCGCTGTTCGATGGATGAATGAAGCACAAGTATATGAAAAGAAAGGTTCACACAGAGCATTAGGCGACATAAAAGAATCAGTTGAAGAATTAAGATTTTACAAAAAAATCTTTATGCCAGATTAAACTAATCTTTTCTATTAGACGGCTGAATATTTAATGGGAATGGGCTTATCTGACCTTTGTTTTCTTTAATTTTTGCCTCTCCAGTTTCATTAACCTCATCAATTCTTATAATTGAATTTATGGGTATGTAACTTCTTTCAACTTTTGCAAACTCATTTTTTAACTTTTCTGAGCTCGGATCAACCACTAGCTGTTTATCTTTATTGAAGATATACTCTTCCACCTCGATAAAACCATACATATCACTTTGGTAAATTTGCCTGGAAAAAATCTCGTAAATTTCACCAAGCTGAATGAAAATTATCTTGTAAACATTTTTTGTTTTCATAATACTTATTATATGGGAATAAAATTAAAGAATTAAAGTTGCTGTTAATAAAGAATATATGACAAAAAAATTATTTATTAAAACTCATGGCTGTCAGATGAACGAATATGATTCAGCTAAAATGTTTGACTTACTTGAGGAAAAAGAACAATTTGAATTAGCTAAAACAGAAGATGAGGCTGATCTTTTAATCCTCAATACTTGTTCTATTAGAGAAAAGGCACAAGAGAAAGTATTTCATCAAATTGGCAGATGGAGAAAAATAAAAGAAAAAAAACCAAATCTTAAAATTGCAATTGGTGGTTGTGTAGCGTCACAAGAGGGCGAAAAAATTATAAAAAGAGCACCTGCGGTTGATATTGTTTTCGGGCCTCAAACCCTTCACAAACTCCCTGAACTTTATAAAGAGAAAAATAAAACTGATATTAATCAGGTTGATATTTCTTTTCCAAAGTTGGAAAAGTTCAGCCATTTTCCGACAAAAGCTACTGGTGAGCCCTCTGCTTTTGTATCTATTATTGAAGGATGTAATAAATATTGTTCATTTTGTGTTGTTCCAAAAACAAGAGGCCATGAAGTGTCTAGAACAATTGAAGATATCTTAAATGAAATCTCAGAATTGGCTGATAAGGGTACAAGAGAAATACATCTTTTGGGACAAAATGTTAATAATTTTAAGGGTACCCTCATGGGAGAAAAATCTTCACTTGCAAAGTTAATAGAACTTACAGCAAAAATAGATAATATCGAACGAATAAGATATACAACAAGCCATCCACATGAGTTTAAAGATGATTTAGTTGAAGTATATGATAGAGTGCCGGAATTAGTGAGCCATGTTCATCTTCCGGTTCAAAGTGGCTCAGATAGAATATTAAAGCTTATGCGAAGAAGATATAATATTGAAAAGTACTTGAGCCTAGTTGAACGAATAAGACAAATTAGACCAGAAATGAGCTTTTCCTCTGACTTCATTGTTGGATTCCCAGGAGAAACAAAAGATGAATTCATGGACACTATGAATGTTATTAATGAGGTTAAATTTGATGAGTCATTTAGCTTTATTTATAGTCCAAGACCAAATACAACCGCATCAGATATGCCCGATGATGTATCAGAGGAAGAAAAAAAAGAAAGACTTAATATTTTGCAGAATAGACTTAATCAACTTTCTTTTGGATTCAGTAGAAAAAAAGTAGGGTCAATTCAAAGCTGTCTCGTTTATGGTCAATCAAAACGAGATCCTGGTCAGCTTCAAGCCAGAACTATTTGCAATCGCGTAGTTAATTTTCAATCAAGTGATATTGATTTAGTTGGTCAAATGATTAATATTCAAATAAATGAAGCTTTACCAAATTGTCTCAGAGGAAGTCTGCAAAATTAATGACAGATAAATCAGCCTTAACAAATCTCAAAATAAATACATCAGATGCAAATGTTATGGTTAGGCTTGTGGGTGAACACAATGAAAATTTAAAATTTTTCGAAAAAACTTTCAATGTTAAAATTTTTCAAAATGGTAATGACCTGAAAATACAAGGATTCAAAGAAAATGTTGGTCTTTCTGCAAATGCATTAAACAGGCTTTACGAAAAAGCTAATAAAGGTATTGAAATTACAAAGGAAACATTACATTCATGTATTCAAGAAATAGATGTTAAAACCAAAGCTTCAGATATGGTTATAAAAACACCAAAAAAAAGCATTGTCCCAAGAAGCTCAAATCAGATTAGTTATGTGCAAAGTATTCAAAATAAAGAGATTAATTTTGGTATTGGCCCCGCTGGAACTGGAAAGACCTATTTAGCAGTCGCTACGGGAGTTAATTCTCTTTTGAATGAGAAAGTCGACAGGATAATTCTCATAAGACCAGCTGTTGAAGCTGGAGAAAAACTTGGATTTCTTCCAGGTGATTTATCTCAAAAAGTTGATCCTTATCTTAAGCCTCTCTATGATGCGCTATACGAAATGATTGGAATTGAGAGGACCGAAAAGTTGCTATTAAGAGGAATTATTGAAATTGCACCTTTGGCATATATGAGAGGCAGAACGCTTAACAATTCATTTATCATCGTTGATGAAAGCCAAAATACAACAAAAGAACAAATGAAAATGATACTTACAAGAATGGGCTTTGGTTCTTATTTAGTCATTAATGGAGATTTAACTCAAATTGATTTACCTAAAAATATACAATCTGGGCTTTCGCATGCTCTTGAGGTTATTGGTGGGACTGATGAAATAGGCGTAACTAATTTTATATCAAAGGATGTTGTGAGACACCCACTCGTTAGAAAAATTATCGATGCTTATAAAAACTTTGAAAATAAAATTGGAAAACTATAAGTGAATCTTAATATTTCCTGTTCTAAAAACTACTCTATTAAAAAAAATCTTAAAGAAAAGCTTAATCAAGTTTACGCAAATATATGCCATGAAGAAAAAATTACAACTGACTCAGTGAATCTTAAATTTATTAGTGATGAAGAAATGATTAAGCTAAATATGAGGTACAGAAATAAAAATAAATCAACAAACGTTTTATCATTTATCAATGAGGATATTTCTAAGCCACTAACAGGAATTCTGGGAGACATTGCAATAAGTATTGATTATGTAAAATCCGAAGCACTAGAACTTAATAAGAATTTCGATGAACATATAATTCACATGTTTGTCCATGGGGTATATCATATATTAGGATTTGATCATCAAAATGAAGTAATGGCATATTCTATGGAAAGTAAAGAAATAGATATTCTTAAAAAATTTAATATCAAAAATCCATACTAACAAATGAACGAAAAGCAAAACAACGAAGAAAGTAAGCCTCCGTCGAGCGCGATAGATAAATTAAAAAAATATTTTAGAAATCCATTTTTTATTAAGACTCAAAGCGTATCTGAAGTAACAGATTTTCTAAAAGATGCTGCTGACCAGAACATTATAGATAAAGAGGCAGAATCAATCGCGAATAAAGCGATAAGACTTGGCGATACAACCGTGAAAGAGATAATGATACCTAAGGTTGACATGGTAACTATTAATATTGAAGAGGCTACAACAAAAATCATAGAAAAAATAATAGATGCAGGTCATTCAAGATACCCAGTATTAGGAAAAGAAAGAAATGAGGTTCATGGAATTTTGCTAGCTAAAGACATTTTGCCTAAATTGTTTAAAGGATCACAAGATTTCGAAATAAATGATATGTTAAGAGACCCAAATATTGTTCCAGAAACAAAAAAAGCAGATGCCTTACTTGAAGAGTTTAAGCAAGATAGATCACACTTAGCAGTTGTTATTGATGAATACGGTGAGGTATGTGGATTAATTACAATTGAAGATATTCTAGAGGAGTTAGTTGGCGAGATTGAAGATGAGCATGACATTGATGAAGAGGAGATAATAAAAATCTCGGAGAATAAATATAGCATTGATGCAAAAATAGAATTAGAGGAATTTATAAGTTTTTTTAATCTAAATACGGATCCTTTGAGCGTGGACGCAGAAACTCTTGGGGGATTTTTTATCTCTGAGTTTGGTGTACTTCCAAAAATTGGAGATAAAATAAGAATTAATAATCTGTCTATAAAGGTTGCCGATTCAGACAATAGAAAAATTAAAAAATTTATAGTTAAAATTAATTCATGATTCTCAAATCAATCTTAACTCCATTATTTTTTGGTATGTTGGGTATATTTGCATATGCACCCTTCTCTATTAAATTTTTAATTTTCTTCTCATATTTTTACTTAATAAAACAATTAATTTCTTCAGTTGAGCATAGGATACACAAAGTATTTTTTTGGGGTATTGGGCACTGGGGTTTTGGTATGTCATGGCTAATAGTAAGTGTTTACTATTATGGAGAGTCATCAATTACAGTATCTCTATTAATATTTATTTTATTAACGATAATATTATCTATAACATTTACTATGCCATTTCTTTTAATTAAAAAGCTTTTTAATATACTTAAAATCAATAGTAATTCTTATAAATTATTGTTTATGACTTCTATGCTGTTAATAGGAGAATTTAGCAGATACTTTCTTCTCAATGGAGTTCCATGGCTAATACCCGGTAACATATATTTAGATACCTTATCCCAAAACCTATTTCCATTATTTGGTGCAGTATTTGGCTCTTTATTAATATACTTTTTTTCTTCAGCCTTAGTTATTTTTTATAAAGAAAAATTGTTTTATATCTTAGTAGTTTTAACTTTCTTCACATTAATACCTCAATTTAAGAATGTAGAAAGCCTGGATGGATTAAAAATATCAATTATTCAACCATCTTCAGACCCTTTTCTTAAATATAAGGGTTCTTATTTCAGAGACATTGAAAATAATATTCTGAATTTAATTGGTAATATCGCTAAAGATACTGAATTAATAGTTCTACCAGAGGCAGAATTGCCATACTCAATTGAAACAGCAAGATTTAATTATTTTTTAGACAAAACAAAGAATAAAAATAAGATAGTTATGGGAGCTTGGGTTAAAGAACAAAACAAAATTTATAATGCTTTAGTTTCTACATATAACCAGAATACTTATAAAAAAACTCATTTAGTACCATTTGGTGAATATATACCATTGAGTGATAAATTAAGAGGTATTATAGATTTCTTTGATCTTCCTATGTCAAATATACAAAAAGGTGATAAAAATCAAAAAAATTTAATAATATTAGACAAATATGATGTATCAACTCCAATATGTTTTGAAATAGCATTTCCTGAGACAGTTAGAAAAATGAACAAAAGTTCATTATTTATGATAAATGTTTCAAATGATACATGGTTCGGTAAATCAATTGGACCATATCAACATTTGGCTATAGCAAGAATTAGAAGCATCGAGAATAATAGATGGACAATAAGATCTACAAATGACGGATTTTCAGCAATTATATCAAATAATGGGACAGTTGTTGAATATATAAAAAAGGGTGAATCTAGTATCTTAGAAGGATTCATTAAATTGATTGATGAAAGAAGTATGTACAATCATTTTGGTTATTTATTTATTTATTTATTTGTTTTAGCAGTTATAATTTTTTTCTTAACAAGATTTTTATGGCTTTTAAACAAGTAAAAACACTAATAATACTTATTTCATCAGTATTTTTTAATCAACATATCTATAGTTATGATCATTTAGATACTTATCAATCAATAATTATAGATATATCTGAACAAAGACTGTATCTAAAACAGTCTGGGATAATTATTGAAAGTTTTCCAATCTCATCATCCAAGTTTGGTGAGGGTGAAAAACAAGATTCATTTAAGACTCCTTTGGGAATGCACGAAATAAAAACTAAAATAGGCGAAAACGTACCTATAAATACTATATTTATTTCTAGAATTAATACCAAAAGAACAGCAAATATACTTCATGAACCTCATGATACAGATGATGACTATGTCACCTCAAGGATTTTATGGCTTGACGGGCTTGAGAAGGGCATTAATAGCGGCGACGGTGTTGATTCTTATTCAAGATATATCTACATACACGGAACTCATGAAGAAGGACTTATTGGTCAAAAAGCCTCCCATGGATGCATAAGAATGTTCAATAATGATGTAGTAAGCTTATATAAAAAGGTCAGTAAAGGAACAAAAGTCTATATTAAAGCTTAATTTCTAATATTTTAGAAATTATTAGCAACAGATGACATTTCAAAGCCTAATTTTTCTTTTCTTTCTTCTTTAGAAGGCGCTTCAGCAAGCTTAGATCCTTCATTTGCTAATTTTTTTAGCATTTCACTTGGCTTATATACGTCATTTCCTGTTATTTCTCTGTATTTTTCAAGCTTTTCAATAACTACGTCTAAACCCATAGCATTTGCGTGATGCATTGGTCCACCTCTCCATATAGGGAAACCGTAACCATTTATATAAACAACGTCTATATCAGCAGCTCTTTGTGCTACACCTTCTGCAAGAATGTCCGCACCCTCATTAATGAGAGCTAATATGCACCTGTCAACGATTTCTTCATCAGAAATTTCTCTTCTTTCAAATCCATTTGAAGATGATATTTTTTGATATATTTCTTCATTTTCAGGAGCTGGATTTGGTGCTCTTGAACCCTCTGAATAATTATAATATCCAGCACCATTTTTTTGACCATATCTATTTTGTTCGCAAAGCTCATCTCCTATTTTTGCATGTAGTGGTGATTCTTTACCACTTAGTTTTCTTGCTCTCCAACCAAGATCTAAGCCAACTAAATCCATCATACGAAATGGACCCATATTTAATCCAAAGGATTCAAGTGCTTGATCAATTTGGTGGGGAAGGGCACCTTCCAAAAGAAGCATGTTTGCTTGTGCTGTATATCCAAATAACATCCTATTTCCGATAAAGCCTGGAGCGTTAAGAGATACTACTGCAGCTTTTTTGAGCTTCTTGCCGACACTCATAACTGTTGCAAGTGTCTCATTTGAAGTTTGCTCACCTCTGACAACTTCAAGCAATCGCATAATATTTGCTGGACTAAAAAAGTGAGTACCCACTACTTTTTCAGGCCTTTTAGTTACTGATGCAATTGAATCTATATCAAGACCCGATGTATTACTTGCAAGTATTGCTGAATCTTTTGCGTGTTTGTCTAACTCTTTAAATATTTTATGCTTTAACTCTAAATTTTCGTAAACTGCTTCTATTACAATGTCACAATCTGAAATATCGTTATAATCAAGACTAGATGAAACTAAACCAAAAACTGTATTTTTATTTTCTTCTGAGAGCCTACCTTTTTTCACCATGAAATCGTAATTTTTTTCAATTACTGAGACACCTCTCTTAAGATTATCCTCATCTTGATCAATGATATGTACTGGGATACCAGCATTTGCAAAACACATTGCTATACCACCCCCCATTGTTCCTGAACCTATAATTCCTGCTTTTTTAATATCTATTGTTTTAGTTTCTTTAGGAACATCAGATATCTTTGATGCAGCTCTTTCTCCAAAGAAAATATGGATCATTGCTTCCCTTTGAGGGTGAAGCAAACATTCTAAGAAAAGCTCTCCTTCTCGTTTCAAACCTTCATCAAAGTTATCTAGATTAATTGCTGCTTCGACGCATTTTATGATTTGACCTGGAGCAAATTGTCCCTTTCTAGCTTTTGCAGCTAAAGCTTGAGCTTCAAGCATTACATTATCATTTCCTCTAGCTTCTATCATTTTTTCGTTAAGATCTCTAACTTTTGGATGATTTTCTGTTGATTTGCTTACACTTTTTATAAATTTAATGGATTCATCAACAACGTTTTCTGAAAGTTTGTCTACAATTCCCATATTCATGGCTTTTTTTGCAGGTACATGCGAGCCAGTGAGCATCATTTTTAGAGCTTCTGAAGGCCCAGTTAGTCTTGGTAAGCGTTGAGTTCCACCACCACCAGGTAAAAGTCCTAAATTGACTTCAGGCAGACCTACAAGCGCATTATTATCGGCTATTCTGTAATTACAACATAAAGCTGTTTCAAGTCCACCACCTAAAGCTATTCCGTTAATTGCTGCAACAACTGGTTTTTTACAATATTCTAATTTTTTAAATACTTCATTTAAAGTTACTCCTTCAACATTTCCTCCAAATTCAGAAATATCTGCTCCAGCTATAAAAGCTCTTCCTTTTCCTGTTAAAACAACCCCAACAACATCTTGATCTTCCTCTGCTTTTGTCAATGATTCGTACAAACCTGTTCTAACTCCATCGCTAAGAGGGTTAACAGGTGGGTTATCCACAGTTAAAACCGCTACGCCATCTTTTACTTCATATGTAACTGTTCCTTTCAAGGTATTTCTCCAAATCTATTAAAAAAATCATTATACATAAAAAAAAGACTATTTATTTTATAAATACTATTGATAATTGATTATAAATACATATAATAATGTAGTCAGCACTCCTCTCCCCTATTATTTTTTGCTGACACTCTGGAAATATGGAGGGCTTTGTCCCTCCATCTCTTTTTAAGGTATTATGAATAAATATAAAGACAACATTGAAATAATTTTTTTAATCACAATATTTATAACATCATTAACTGCAATAACTCCTATATCTTAATTATGAAAAAAATATATGCACTTTTAATTTTATTTTCTTTAAACGGTCTTGCCTGTTCAGATGTTCTTAACACCGAGATGCATTTACTCGACTCAAGTGAAACTATTAATCTATGTGAATTTGATAATAAAGTTTTGCTGGTTGTAAATGTTGCAAGTAGATGTGGCTACACATATCAGTATTCATCATTACAAGAACTTTATGATACTTATAAGAATGATGGCTTGGTTATACTAGGAGTTCCTTCAAGAGATTTTCTTCAAGAATACTCAAGCGAGGAAGATATTGCCGAATTCTGCTCAACTGAATATGGAGTGAACTTCCCAATGCTTGCAACTTCTAAAGTTAGAGGCAAAAAAGCTAGCCCACTTTATAAAAAACTTATTGCTCAATCTGGAGTTACTCCCTCTTGGAATTTTAATAAATATCTTTTATCAAGAGATGGTGATGTAGTCGAAACTTATGGTTCAGGAGTTAAACCTGATTCTCCCGAATTGAAAGGAAAAATAGAAGAACTTTTGTAACCTATCCTACAATAACTAGATCTGGTTTATTATTTCCGAATATTCCATTTTCAACAACACCAGGTATATTATTAATGGAACATTCTAACTTCACTGGATCTTTTATAATCAGTCCGTGCACATCAATAATTTGATTTCCCTGATCTGTAACAAATCCAGATCTATAAACTGGCTTGCCACCCATTGCAACCATCCTTCTTGAAACCATGCTTCTGCTCTCAGGTATCACCTCTATAGGAAGCGGAAACTTTCCCAAAACTCCGACCTCTTTTGTTTTATCAATAATACATATGAAAGTATTTGAAGCTTCAGCAACGATTTTTTCCCTTGTATGAGCTCCACCACCACCTTTTAAAAGATGCCCACTAGCAGAAACTTCATCAGCTCCATCGATATAAAAATCAATTTCATCTACATCATTCAGACTTAATACATCAACATTAATTTTCCTTAATAATTCAGAAGAAGCATTCGAGCTAGAAACAGCACCATAAAATTGGCTATTACTTTTAGCCAATTCATTTATAAAAAAGTTCACCGTTGATCCAGTTCCAATGCCAAGAACTGTTTTTTTTGAAATCTTATTTTTAATATGATTTATTGCTTTTTTTGCAACACTTATCTTTGCAGCGCTCATACAGTTATAATACAAGAAAAATATTACATGTGATTTAAATTGAGATTAAAAATAAAAAAAACTGGAAAATTTAGATTTTCTAAAAAATATTTAAAAATGATCAATGATGCTTCAGTTTATGATGTGTCGATAAATTCACCTACGACTCATGCAATTAATCTATCTCTTAAAGATGGTAATGAGATTTATTTAAAACGCGAAGACCTTCAACCAATTTTTTCCTTCAAAAATAGGGGCGCATATAACAAGATAGTAAATCTTTCTGATAAAAAAAAATCATGTGGCATTATTGCTGCTTCAGCTGGCAACCACGCTCAAGGCGTTGCTTTAGCATGTAAGAAGCTAAAAATAACATGCAATATCGTTATGCCTGTCACAGCTCCAGATAACAAACTTAAGGCTGTTAAAAGATTAGGAGCTAAAGTAACCCTTCATGGAGAAAATTTGGCTGATGCTCTTGTAAAAGCTGACAAAATTGCTAAAAAAAATAGTTATACCTTTGTGCATCCATTTGATGATCCATACACAATAGCTGGACAAGGAACTGTTGGAAGAGAGATTTTAGAGGATGGAATTAATTATGATGCAATTTTTGTTCCAGTTGGTGGCGGGGGGCTATTGGCTGGAATTTCAGCATGGGTAAGACAGAACAATAAGAATATAAAGATTATAGGTGTTGAAGTGAATGATTCCGCTTGTCTTACTGAAGCGCTGAAACAAAATAAAAGAGTTCTTCTTAAAAAGGTAGGTTTGTTTGCTGATGGCGTTGCAGTGTCTCAAGTTGGAAGAAATAATTTAGATGTTATAAAAGAATGTGTTGATGAGGTAATGACAGTAAATATTGATGAGGTATGTGCTGCTGTTAAAGATATCTTTGAAGATACTAGAGTTTTATCAGAGCCGTCTGGCGCCGTTGCTCTAGCAGGGTTAAAAATTTATTCAAAAAGAATGAAGAATAAAAAACTTTTAGCAGTTAGTTCTGGTGCAAATGTAAATTTTCAAAAATTAGGATTTATAGTTGAAAGATCTGAAATTGGCGAAAATCGTGAAAAAATATTAAGTATTAAAATTCCTGAAAAACCAGGAAGCTTTTTAAAGCTTTCAAGAGTAATTGGGAAATTGCCAGTTACAGAATTTAATTATAGAAAGTCAGATAACAAAGATGCTTATGTGTTAGTTGGTGTAAGAACTCCTTCCGAAAAAAGCTTCATTAAATTCAAAGAGAAATTAAAGAAATTTAAATATAAATTTAGTGACTATACTTCTAATGAAATATCTAATGATCATCTTAGGCATATGGTTGGTGGCAGAGGAGGCCTGTCTAAATCTTCTGAGAAGAGCGAGAGAATATTTAACGGAGAATTTCCTGAGAAACCTGGAGCGCTTTTAGACTTTTTAATGGCTTTTGGGGCTCAATGGAATATATCATTGTTTCACTACAGAAATATTGGCTCAGCTTATGGAAATATTCTTATTGGAATTGAGGATTCAAATAAAGATAGATCAATTCTAACAAAACACTTAAGTGAATGTGGCACTGTTTTTAATGAAGAAACCAATAATCGAGCATATAAAGATTTCTTAAAATAACTATTAGAATTTCAACCTAAACTTTAATGAAAAAATTTCATTATTTGGATTATTCCAAGGGTCTTTAAATATTTTTGAGGTATTTTTCTCATTGTCATCATCGAAAACATTGCCGCCCTTTGTATAGACAACATAAATATTAGAAAGCTGAGCAATTTCATATTTATACCTAATTTGAAAAGAAAAAATACCTTGATTGAAGGCATTCACATTTCTTGCATCATTCAGCAAATAACCATTTCTGTTTGCAGTTAAACTCACAGGATTTTCTGCATTTAAAGCAACAAACTGACTTTTTAATCTAACTTCATGCTTTGAGCCCTGATACCAATTTAGGTTAAGAGATATAATTCTTTGCGTTAAGTCGTATGCTGCTAACTTATTTCCTTCTATCCAATTAATCCACTCATCTTCTTCTCTAATCCTAAAAGAATATCCAAGTCTAAAATTATCTAATGGATAAAACGAGCCAGCTATTTTTGCAAACCTTCTTTCATATCCATCAGATTCCCATGAGTTATATTTATCAGAAGTTTCATATCCAATTCTCCAATCATATTCCCATGAACCAAAACTAGGAGACTCATAGTCAAGATTAAAGCTTATGCTTCGTTTATTTTTGATATAAGGATATTCAGTATTTTTTCTTGTAATTGTAGTATCTTTCCCAGATGTTTTCAGATCCCAAGACATCTGAAAAGATGAGGTATTTTTATATGCAAAGTTAAATTCTTGTCTAATATTGAATGGGTTTGAATTTCCAGATGTATCGGAGTCGTAATTGAAATCAATACCGATTCTTCTTTCCTCTATATTACTGTCTTCACTGAAGTTGACTTTTGTAATATCTTGTCCAATACCAAAATGAAACCAATCATTCTTCTTTAAATATCCAAAATCATCAAGTTCAAAACTATCATCGAAGTAAACAATACTTCCGGATCTTCTTTTGTAGCCAGTTAATTGATATACAAATTGCGATCTAAACCCATAACCAGATTGACTATCTTTTTTTGATGTTAAAAAATCATTATATATTGTTAGCTTATCTGATTTTATATTTGAATAATCAAACACATTAACTATTGCATTTTTATCAGATAAATTATTTTTTACATTTGTAAGAAAATATCCAAATGTTTTGGTTCCTATTTTCTTTTTTGCTCTAAAGGCATAAAAACTTTTGCCTTTGGAGTATTGTTCATCATCTTCTTGGGCAATAAAGATTCCAATATCCGTGTCATTTCTTTTTTGCGTATATCTCAACGCATAGTCTATATCTGTGTAATTTTTTGAAGATTCTTCACATGCTTCTTTTTTTACTAAGGAAGGACAGTCATATTCACTGGCTGCTCCTATTCTTCTTGTGTTTATGATTCTGTATCTATCGTAATGAGAAAGATTGAACAGCGATTGATTTTCGTTAAAAAATGCTCTTTTTTCTGAGAAGAAAGTTTCTTGTGCTGAAAAATTTACAATTACTTCATCGCTTTCTGCTTGTCCAAAGTCCGGATTTAGAGTTAAATTAATTTGCTTTCCAGTACCAGTATTATAGAAAACTTCCGTTCCAATTTTATTCTCATTAAATTTAGTTACTGAATTATAGGTCTTTGAGATAAATGGAAATATATTTAGTTTTTCTTGAGTAAAATTTTTAACTTGAACAGATCTCATTTTCCACAAAAAGTCTGCTCTGTTGCCAAAAGTTTTTGTATCATTTATCCATGTTTGCCTTTTTGCAATATATCTAAAGCTTGCAATGTTGATATCTCTTAATTCTTTCTTAACCTCTTTCATTAGTACAACATTCCAAGGTATAAGGAATTCAGATACCCAATATCCATCATATTTTTGAGTAGCTGCCTTCCAATCACCATCCCAGTCATATTTAGGCCAATCACCTAATGCTTTTATACCATCAGCCTGAATGTTTGCCAGAGTTACTTGGAACATATAAGCTTTTTGACCATCATTATCAAAGTCTATTGCTATACCATTTTGATCAGTATTATTTGGCGTTTGGTCTCTATTTGATTTTTTTGAGAGCATGGACGAGTTGCTTTGAAAATTTATAAATCCAACATAAATACCATTTTCATTTGAGAAAATTTTTGTGATCGTTTTTTCTTCTGGTTTTAGAAGAGTATATGGACTTACCTCGAAGTACTCATTAATAACTTTCGCTTCATTCCATAACGACTCATCGAGCCTCCCATCAATTATGATTTCGTTTGCAGACAACGAAGTCATAAAGAAAATCAAATGGAATAAGAACTTTTTCATAGGGTAACTGGTGAGATATTTTATATTTCAAGAAAAAGAAAGTATACGAGTTTCTGTGAAAATGACATCGTATTTCATGTCATGAGACTCTCCAAATTCTTGATCTATGACTTGATAGTCAAAACACATGCCGACCACCAAAGGTTTATTTTTTTCTTTAATCATTTCTGACATTGCTCTGTCAAAGTAACCACTCCCATAGCCAAGTCTGGAACCATTTTTATCAACGCCAACGAGTGGCACGAACATAGTATCAAAATGAGAAGAATTCAAAAATTTATCATTAATAACTTCTTTAATTCCATATTTATTTTCCTTCAATAAATCAGTGTTGCTAAATAAATTAAACTTCATTTCTACATCAGACAATATTTTTGGCATATATATATTATTTGAATACTTTTTAAGCTCAGAAATAATTTGATTTGTTTTAATCTCGTTTCTATAAGGAAAGTAAAGTAAATTATTTTTTGATGAGCTTAGATTAATATTATTAATAACTGAATTTTGAACAACGCTATTAATTTTAGAGATATTTTTTTT
>TARA_B100001057_G_scaffold444619_1_pt1 | contig 14577 bp, 8 predicted proteins | sample TARA_B100001057 | Tara Oceans TARA_B100001057 (sample SAMEA2621839) | marine metagenome | biome: marine biome (ENVO:00000447); feature: surface water layer (ENVO:00002042); material: "saline water (ENVO:00002010), including plankton (ENVO:xxxxxxxx)" | depth 5 m
AAATAATCGATCAAACAATTAATATATTTACAGAAAAGTCAATAGTAAATGCCGTTTTGTCGCTCCAAAATTTAAAAAGAAGCCTAGATGCTGAGCCATTATTATTAAGGCTGAAAAAAATAACTCTTATTGATGAAAACAGAAATTTTTCAAATAGTAATTTAATGTCAATCTACATGGCAAAAGAAGATTTTTCGTTTGCAAGGAATATTGCCACCGAAATTTTAAATCAAAAATTTATTGACCCAAAAATTGAATTAGACGCCACAGAGGTTTTTGCTAGATCATCGATCTTATTGAAAGATACAGTGGCCGCTTTTGAGAAATTTAAACTCCTGGAGAATTCTCCTAAGCTTATTTTGGCGGCTGAGGCAAATTATTATAAGGCATACAAATTTTTTAAAAATGGTCAACATGATGAGTCCAATAAAGTTATTGCTAATATTTCCTTAAAATACGGTAATATAGGATTGTGGAGTGCAAAAAGTATTTTACTTATGGCTGAAAATTTTATAAAACTTGGAGATAATTTTCAATCTTCATATGTGCTTGAAAATCTAATAAAAAATTTTAATGAATTTCCTGAAATAACCTCCGATGCAAAAAAGATGTTAGATGATGTTAACAGAAAAATATCTAAAAAAAATTCATCTATAACCTCTAAAGAGACAATTAATGAATAAAAATCTATTATTTTTTTTTCTTTTTTTTCATATTGATGTCTTTTGTCAAAATGAAAATACAAATATCCCCACACAAGAATTAACTGTGGTAAAGTCATACATACCATCTGTTTCTAATAAGAATAAAATTCGTTCAAAGGTTTCAAGTAGTTTTTTAGATTTATCATCTAATTCATCTATTACATACGAACTAATTCAAATTCCAGTTTTATCTACTTTCAAGCCTAATAAAGCCAGTCCCTTAACCTTACAAAGAAATTCATCTCGAAATTCTGGGTTTAATAATCATGTTGATTTTGCTTTTGGTAATTTTAATCAATTCAACTTTGACTCTAGTAATAGTTTTCGTTTTGATAAATTTCAGAGTTTAAATATAGACTTTGTTAGTACTAATTTTGGAAATATTGAATCATCCATCGTCAATAGTGATCAGTCATTATTTTTATTTGGTTTAAATCATTTATATTCATCAAACAAGCATGAAGCTGTGCATGCTTTCAACGTTCGTAACTCAAAAGATAATTATTATGGCATATATACTGAGTCCGATATATTGACTGACCCTTTACTTTTGGATAGGGTAAATACTGAGCAAAACAGAACCGAAATTAATTTTTTATCTAATTGGAAATTCTACAATAAATTATTTAAGACAATTTCATTTGATTTCAACTCAAATTTTGATTCTTTTGACTCTAGCGAGCAATTTATAAAGATTAATGGAGATATTTTATTTTCAATATTCAATTCTAATTTTTTGGTATCACCTAAATATGAATTTATAAGCTCTAATTTTTCTCAAGGGTATCAAAATAGAAATTCGATTCATTCGTATTATTCAAAATTCGATATATTTTTTCAACTCAGTAATTTACTTGATAAATTTAAGTATCAAATAGGCGCAAGACTTAATTTCATTACAAATGTTTCAAACATACCAATTCCGCAAGTATTTTTAAACCCCGAAATATTAATTTCATATGGAGACAATGGATCTAAACTTCAAACTTACCTGAGTCTAACAGGGGGAACCGATTTAAATAGCTATAACAAACTATCTTATTTAAATCCATATTTATCACCTACATTAAACTTAATGCCAACTCAAAATTTATATGATGGGAAATTTGGATTAAAATCTTCTCTAAGCTCACGAATTGAATTGAATTTTGGAGTACATTTCAATAGTAAAAAAAATACTTTTTTATTTAAGCGAAATCCTTACGATAATACCGTTGTAAATGATGGATATAGGTTAGCAAATTCTTTTGGTTTAGTTTATGATGACATTGATAAATATGGTATATATTCGGAATTGAACTTTCGTTATAATGATGAAAATACTTTTAAATTTTTATTTATTAACTATAATTATAATCTAAAGGAAATGATGATTCCATGGAACTTGCCTGATTTTGAGAGTTCAATTATTTTAAAAATGAGGATTAAGGAAAAGTTTAATTTAAATTTTAATGGCAGGCTTTTAGGTGATAGGCCATCAGCATACAGGAGTGTTTTTTTAAATCAAAATATAGATAACAGTCCTTCAGTACTTAGAAATTTATCCATTCTAACTCAGATTAAAACTGAGTTAAACTACCGTTTTGCAGATAAATTACAAACTTATTTAAGGATGCAGTTTAATTTTGGTAAGGACATGAATCAGTGGGATTATTATACTATTAATAACAATTTATTGATTGCGGGTATAAGATATAGTTTTGATTTAACTTTTTAAATAAAAATTTCATACCTACAAGTATTTAATTTAAATTTGGCGCCTAGGGTTAGAATTGGTTATGAAAAAATATATATTAATTTGTATTTCAACTTTTTTAATTTCATGCGCTGAAAAAGTCGATTTATTGGTTTATAACGCCAAAATTTATACTGCCAATGAAACATTTGATGAAGCAACTTCATTTGTAGTCAAAGATGGGATTTTTATCGATATTGGTGCTGAAGGCGTAGACCTAAATGATAAATACAACCCAAGAAGTGTTGTGGACGCCCATGGTTTAACTATTATACCTGGACTTATTGACTCTCATTGTCATTTTCTTCAGTATGGATTAGAAAGTCAACATTTAGACCTCAGAGGAACTAAGAGTTATGAAGAAGTTTTAACGAAAGTTGTTTCATATTACAATGAAAATACTCCCGAGATTGTATATGGAAGATATTGGGATCAAAATGATTGGTATGTAAATGATTTCCCCGACAAAAAGGAGCTTGATTCTATTTTTCCTGAAGTCCCAGTTGTCCTAGAGAGAGTTGATGGACACGCTTTTTTAGTAAACCAAAAGGCATTAGATATGGCGGGAATAGATTCAAACACATCTTTGCCAGGAGGTTCTGTTTTGAAGAAAAATGGTAGTTTGACTGGAATATTAATTGATAGTCCTAAAAACTTAATTATCAATTCCTTGCCAAAACCTAACAAAAATGAAAAAATTAAAGCGCTTATGGTGGCTGAGAATAAATGTTTTGAATATGGTTTAACAACAGTAGATGATGCTGGCCTATCTAAAAATGATATTTTACTAATAGATAGTCTACAAAGAGCAAATATAATCAACATGAGAATATATGCTATGGTCTCAAATAATAATGATGATATTAATTATTTTTTAAATAGAGGAGTGATAAAAACCGAAAAGTTAAATGTAAGGTCTGTAAAGGTTTATGCTGATGGTGCATTAGGTTCAAGAGGTGCTGTACTAAAAGAGCCGTATAATGATGATCCAAAAAATAAAGGTAAGTTTAGAACCTCATTCACCGCAATTGACAGTTTAGCCTCAAAATTATCTTTGACAAATTTTCAAATGAATACTCATGCAATAGGTGATGCAGCAAATCATGCTGTTTTGAAAATTTATAATAAATATTTGAAGGATAAATCTGATCCAAGATGGAGAATTGAGCACTCTCAAATAATTTCAGCAGAAGATTTTAAGTTGTTCAATTCAAAAATTATTCCCTCAATTCAGCCAACTCATGCTACAAGTGATATGTATTGGGCAGGTGATCGTGTAGGAATAAAGAGGCTTAAGGGGGGCTATGCATATAAAAAACTTTTAGATTGGTCGGGGACTATCGCCCTTGGAACTGACTTTCCTGTTGAGAAAATAAATCCTTTTAATACTTTTTATTCCGCAGTTGCTAGAAAGGATCTTTCAGGATACCCTCCTTCAGGTTTCCAAAGCGAAAATTCTTTAACTAGGTATGAAGCTCTAATGGGAATGACTGCTTGGGCTGCACATGCTAATTTTGAGGAAAATGAGAAAGGCAGTATTGAGATTGGTAAGTTTGCTGATTTTGTTATTCTTGACAGAGATATCATGAAAGTAAGCGAAAATGACATACCTTCAACCAGAGTTGTCGCTACTATTATTGCTGGTCAAATTGTTTATAGTAATCGTTTTTGAGTTAAAATTTTATTGTTTTTTTCTGAATATTCCATTTAATAATTTACTTTCTAAATCATATAAATAAAATAAGTTAATTTTATTAACTATTTAATTATTATTAGTTAATTAATTAAAATTTATATTTATTTTTACATTAAATATATTAATATGTGTGGAATTGTTTGCGCTTTTGATTTAAAATCGTCCTCAACTGAATTGAGGCCTCAGATATTAAAAATGTCAAAAAAGATTAGACATAGAGGACCTGATTGGAGTGGAATATACTCTGACAGAAATACAATTATTGCCCACGAACGTCTTGCTATTGTTGATCCTACATCCGGACAGCAACCCTTGTTCAGTGATGATGAAACGTTAATTTTAGCAGTTAATGGAGAGATTTATAACCATAAAAATTTAAAAAGTGAATATGTTGATAATTATTCATTTAAAACTAAGTCTGATTGCGAGGTTATAATTCCTTTATTCAACAAAATGGGGTTAGACTTTATTAACAAACTAAACGGAATTTTCGCCTTCGCTCTGTATGATAAAAAAACAAATAATTATCTTATTGCCAGAGATCATATGGGTATAATTCCCCTTTATATGGGTTGGGATAAAAATGGGACTTTTTACATTGCCTCTGAGTTAAAATCTCTTGAGGATGTGTGTTCGAAAATTCAACTCTTTCCACCGGGACATTATCTTACAAATAAAGATGATAAACCCGTAAAATGGTATGATAGAGACTGGTCTAGCTATGAAAATGTAAAAGATAATAAAACTTCGATCAAAGATTTGCATGATGCACTTTCAGATGCAGTTCACAGACAATTGATGAGTGATGTTCCATATGGTGTTTTACTATCAGGTGGATTAGATTCTTCAATCACCTCTGCATTGGCGAAAAAATTTGCATCCAAGAGAATTGAATCTAATGACACAAAAGGTGCGTGGTGGCCTCAATTACATTCATTTTCTGTTGGATTAGAGGGTTCACCTGACTTGAAAGCAGCACAAACTGTCGCTAAACACATAGGTACTATTCATCATGAGATAAAATTTACTATTCAGGAGGGACTCGATGCAATAAGAGAGGTTATTTATCATCTAGAAACTTACGACGTAACCACAGTAAGAGCCTCGACACCAATGTTTTTAATGGCAAGAGCAATCAAATCATTAGGAATAAAAATGGTTCTCTCTGGAGAGGGTGCTGACGAACTTTTTGGAGGATATCTATATTTTCATAAAGCCCCATCACCAAAGGAATTTCATGAGGAGACTGTAAGAAAATTAAATAAACTTCATCAGTATGATTGTTTACGAGCAAATAAATCTTTAGCAGCATGGGGTATTGAAGGACGAGTACCTTTTTTGGATAAGGAGTTCATCGATGTTGCTATGCGTCTAAACCCCAAAGATAAAATGATAACTTCAGATAGGATGGAAAAATGGGTCTTAAGAAAAGCTTTTGAGTCTTATTTACCCGAAACTGTAGTTTGGAGACAAAAAGAGCAGTTTTCTGATGGAGTTGGATATAGTTGGATAGATACATTAAAAAAAACTGTTGAAAAAAATATTTCCGATAGTGCTATCAAAAATGCACATTTTAGATTCCCTCAGCAAACACCGCAAAATAAAGAGGAGTTTTATTACAGGGAAATTTTTAATGAATATTTTCCAAGTGAAAGTGCAGCTCTCAGTGTTCCCTCAGTTCCATCAATTGCTTGTAGTACTCCAATCGCTTTGGAATGGGATGAGGCATTCAAAAACCAAAATGATCCAAGTGGACGAGCCGTAACAAAAATTCATGATCAGAGCTATTAATTTTTAAAATAATATTAGCATTGATTGTTGATAACTCCTATTTACTTTTATTTGATTAGATCAATAAGGGCCTAGCTTTTTCGTATATTTATTTAAACAAATTACTACATATAAAAAAGCTCTTATTATTATGACTGAGCCTAAAAAAAATCAAAAATATTCCGCTGATAGTATCCAAGCCCTTGAGGGTATGGAGCATGTTAGAAAAAGACCATCAATGTATATAGGTGATGTAGGTTTAAGAGGCCTTCATCATTTGGTTTATGAAGTTGTTGATAATTCTATTGATGAAGCATTAGCAGGGCATTGTGATGCCATATCTGTCACAATAAATGGTGATAATTCAATAACCACGGAAGATAATGGTAGAGGGATACCTGTTGGAATACACAAAAAAGAGGGAGTCTCTGCCTTGGAGGTCGTTATGACAAAGATTGGGGCAGGAGGTAAGTTCGATAAAGATTCCTACAAGGTCTCTGGTGGTTTACATGGTGTAGGAGTATCATGTGTAAATGCACTTTCATCCTCACTAAAAGCAACCGTTTACCGAGATGGAAAGATTTGGGAACAAGATTATGAGAGGGGGAAACCACTATCCCCAGTAAAAGAGGTTGGATCTACCAAGAAGAGGGGAACCCTGGTAACTTTTAAGCCTGATACTGAAATTTTTAATCAAACCGATGAATATAATTACGAGACGTTATCTCAAAGATTAAGAGAGTTATCTTTTTTAAACAAAGGTATTTCATTATCAATAAAAGATTTAAGAAAGAAAGATAGTAAAGGCGAATACGTTGGTGAGACATTTTTTTCCAAAGAAGGCCTTAAAGAATTTATTCAGTTTTTAGATGAGCATCGTGAGCCGATAGTTGAAAATGTTATTTCTATTGAAGGTGAAAAACATGATATTCCTGTTGAAGTTGCTATGATATATAATACTTCTTACTCTGAAAACCTTCACTCATATGTCAATAACATAAATACTCATGAGGGTGGCACACATTTATCTGGATTTCGAAGAGGTCTTACATCAACACTAAAAAAATATGCAGATTCTTCAGGCCTTCTAGACAAACTTAAATTTGAAATATCTGGAGATGATTTTAGAGAAGGTTTAACCGCAATTGTTTCAGTAAAGGTAGCTGAACCTCAATTTGAAGGTCAAACAAAAACAAAATTGGGAAATAGAGAGGTTTCATCTGCAGTTTCTCAAGCTGTCTCAGAAATGTTAGAAAATTACCTTGAAGAACATCCTAATGATGCAAAAATTATTGTTCAAAAGGTAATCTTAGCAGCTCAGGCTAGGCATGCTGCCAGGAAAGCTAGGGAGATGGTCCAAAGGAAGTCAGTTATGAGCGGTGGGGGTCTTCCCGGAAAACTATCCGATTGCTCTGAACAAGATCCTGCATTATGTGAGGTTTTTCTTGTAGAGGGAGATTCAGCTGGTGGAACAGCAAAGCAAGGAAGAGACAGAAATTTTCAAGCTATCCTCCCTCTAAGAGGTAAAATATTGAATGTTGAGAAAGCTATGCAACACAAGGTTTTTGAAAATGAAGAAATTCGAAATATTTACACAGCATTGGGAGTTACGATCGGTACAGAGGAGGACAGTAAAGCTCTAAATCTTGAAAAGTTAAGATATCATAAAATAGTTATCATGTGTGATGCTGATGTTGATGGAAGTCATATCTCAACTTTGATTTTAACTTTTTTCTTCAGATATATGAAAGAATTGATAGAATTGGGATACATCTATATTGCTACACCACCTTTATATTTAGTCAAAAAGGGCTCAAAAAAAAGATATGCATGGAACGACGATCAAAGAGATAAATTAGTTTTGGAATTTGGACAAGGAGTCTCTGTCCAAAGATATAAAGGATTAGGTGAAATGAATGCTGAACAGTTGTGGGATACAACTATGGATCCTGATTACAGGACTTTAAGAAGAGTAACCATAGATTCCCCTGGTGAGGCAGATAGGGTGTTTACCATGCTAATGGGTGATGAGGTTCCGCCTAGAAGAGAGTTTATTGAAAAAAATGCTGTTTATGCTAAAATTGATGTTTAAAAAATAAAATTATTTATTCATGAAAGTTACTGTCATAGGAGCTGGAAATGTTGGATCTTCGTGTGCTGAATATATAGCTATCAAAAAAATAGCAAGTGAAGTTGTTTTGCTTGATATTAAAGATGGATTAGCTGAAGGAAAAGCTCTAGATTTATCCCAAACCTCAACAACACTTGGTTTTAATTCAAGAATTTTAGGCGTTACTAATGATTATTCCTTAACATCGGACAGTGATGTTATTGTTATTACATCTGGTATACCAAGAAAACCAGGTATGACAAGAGAGGAATTAATTGGAATCAATGCTGGTATTGTCAAATCTGTAACAAATAGTGTTTTGAAATACTCTCCTAATGCTATATTTGTCATTGTATCAAATCCCATGGATACTATGACCTATTTAGCTATTAAATCCTCAGGTGTTCCAGAAAATAGAATTATTGGGATGGGTGGCGCATTAGACAGTTCCAGATTTAAGACATATTTATCCAAGGAATTAAACAAGCCAGCAAGTGATATAGATGCAATGGTTATCGGAGGGCACGGTGATACAACCATGATACCGTTAACTAGGCTTGCAACATACAATGGAATACCAATCTCACATTTTATGGACATTAAAACTTTAGAGGAAGTTTCAGCTGCTACCATGGTAGGAGGTGCAACTTTAACAAGACTTCTCGGGACATCTGCTTGGTATGCACCAGGAGCATCTGTATCCTACTTAGTTGATAGTATATTGAATGATCAAAAAAAAATTATTCCATGTTCTGTAATGTTAAATGGTAAGTACGGTTTAAATGATATATGTATTGGTGTACCTGTAATTATTGGTAAAAATGGTGTTGAGGAGATTATTGAAATCAATTTAAATAATATCGAAAAAAATAAACTTCAAGAAAGTGCAGCTGCCGTGAAAAGTATGAATTCATCTCTGAAAAATTTAATAAATTAAAGCTTACTTAAAATATTTTTTTTAAAATCTAATAGTGAGTTGCTAATGAATTTGTTAAAGTTTATATTTGCAGGCTTAAACAATGCAATAAATTAATAAAATGCAAAACAATTCTTTGGTTCGTATTTTTGCTTTTCTTTTTGGTCTAGTTAGTTTATACCAGCTTTCTTTTACTTTTATAGCAAGTAATGTTGAGAATAAAGCTACTGAATATTCAAAACAAATCATTTCCGAATCTGAAAAAAATTACCTAGAATTAAGGAATGATGTATACAATTCCTACCTCGATTCTATAGGTGAAACAGCTATTTTTGGTTTTACATCCTATAATGACGCAAAGGATAAAGAACTAAATAAGGGATTAGACTTAAAAGGTGGAATAAATGTTATTTTACAAATATCAATTCGAGATGTATTGAAAGGTCTTGCAGAGAACACTAAAGATAATATTTTTAATAAATCTATTGATGTAGCTGATTCGCTTCAAAAAAATAGTGATCAACCTTACGTAGAATCTTTTTTTATTGCCTTTGAAAAAATAAAAAATAATGAATCATTATCAGATCCTTCTATTTATGGTAATAAGACCTTAAGCGACGAAATTAATTTTGAAATGACTGATGATGAAGTAAAACCAATTATCAGAAGAAAAGTTGATGAATCTATAATATCTGCTTTTGAAGTTTTAAGAAAAAGAATAGATAAGTTTGGTGTAACCCAGCCAAATATCCAGAGGCTTGGATCCTCAGGAAGAATTTTAGTGGAGCTACCAGGAGCAAAAGACGTGGCTAGAATTAAAAACTTATTGCAAAGTACCGCGCAATTAGAATTTTGGGAAACCGTAAAGAGCGATCAATTAAGTTCATTTTTGGTTAATGCAAATAATATTGTAAAATCAAAACAAGATAAAATTAGTGTAGATTCAAAAACAGATACTCAAGAATCTCAAATTGACGAACTTTTGGCTGATGTTGTAAATAACGATTCTATTTCCAAGGAAATCAATCCAATTCTTGATTTAGTAGTCGGATTTAATTTTCAAGGAGGAGGCCCAGTATTAGCACAATTTTTGGAGAAAGACAAACAAAAAATAATTAATTATCTTAATTTGCCTGAGGTAAGAAGAACTCTTCCGACTCAATTCAGGTATATTAAATTTGCATGGGGAAAGAAACTTTCAGATTCTGATGTAGTAGACTTATATGTCCTCAAATCCAACCGTGAAGGTCTAGCTCCACTGAGTGGAGGAGTAGTTGTTGATGCAGTTCAATCATACGATGCAGTCGGAAATGCTGCTGTTAACATGCAAATGAATGCCAAGGGATCAAGGATATGGGAAAATTTGACCGAAAAAGCGTTCAAACAATCTAGTAACATTGCGATAGTTTTAGATGACATAGTTTACTCGGCACCTGGAGTTTCAAGAGGGGCAATTTCGGGTGGTAGATCAGAGATAACTGGGAATTTCACACTTAATGAAGCTATTGATCTTGCAAATGTACTTCGTGCTGGTAAACTTCCAGCATCTGCTGAAATAATTCAATCTGAGATTGTTGGGCCCTCTCTAGGAAGAGAAGCAATTGAATCAGGAATTTATTCTTTTTTGATCGCTTTAATTTTAGTCTTGATATGGATGCTTTTTTATTATGGATCATCTGGAATTTTTGCAAACATTGCCTTGGTATTGAACATTTTGTTAATTTTTGGTATACTCGCAGGTTTAGGTGCAGTTTTAACTTTACCAGGTATAGCAGGTATTGTATTAACAATTGGTATATCTGTCGACGCCAACGTATTAATATTTGAAAGAATAAAAGAAGAATTTAAAAAAGGTAAGGGACAGATAAAATCAGTTTCCGATGGTTTTTCAAATGCTTTGTCTTCAATTCTTGATGCGAATATAACAACTGGTTTAACTGCATTCATATTGTTTATATTTGGAACTGGACCAATCAAGGGTTTTGCAACAACACTTCTTATTGGTATTGCTACGTCACTTTTTACCGCTATTTTTATCACAAGAATTCTAATTGATTCAAAAATATCGAGTGGTAAAGAAGTTTCTTTCAGTACTTCTAAGACCAAAAATTTATTCAATAATTTTAAAATTTCCTTCATTCAGTTAAGAAAATTTTCATACGTTTTTTCAACATTATTTTTAGTACTCAGTATTTTTTCCTTAGTAAAAATTGGACTTAACCAGGGTGTTGATTTTGTTGGAGGTAGATCATATACAGTTCGTTTTGAAAATTCAATTAATCCAATTGAAGTACAAAAAAATTTAATAGATGAATTTGGTAGCGCTGAGGTAAAAACATTTGGAGAAGAAAATCAACTAAAGATAACAACTAAATACAAAGTTGATGTGGAAGGTATTGAAGTTGATAATGAAATTCAAGAAAAACTTTTCAATTCATTAAACAATAAATTTCCTTCATCTCTAACATTTGATGATTTCGTCAACGGTTCCGATGAAAAGCAAGTTGGAATTATGTCATCAATAAAAGTTGGTCCTACAATAGCTGATGATATTAAAAATAATTCATATTTAGCAGTTATAGGTTCTCTTATAGTTGTCTTTTTATATATTCTGTTTAGGTTTAGAAGATGGCAATACTCCTTAGGTGCAGTAGCTGCTGTTTTTCATGATATTTTGATAGTTCTTGGAATATTTTCTCTAACCTACCAATTTATGCCTTTCAATATGGAGGTAAATCAAGCTTTTATTGCTGCTGTTTTGACAGTTATTGGGTATTCTCTAAACGACACAGTCGTTGTCTTTGATAGAATAAGAGAATACATCAACGAATATTCTAAATGGTCTTTAGATACTACATTAAATAAAGCATTAAATAATACATTGAGTAGAACATTGAATACATCATTAACAACACTGATTGTACTGTTAGCCATATTTATATACGGAGGCGAATCAATAAGGGGTTTTATGTTTGCTTTGATAGTAGGTGTTCTTGTGGGAACTTATTCCTCAGTTTTTATTGCCACACCAATAATGTATGATACAATAAAGAAAAAGATGATAGCTTCTAAATAAAAATTATTTATCCTCAACTAGTTTTTCTAGACTTAGCCCACAATATTATTAATAGACCCGAAACTATTAACGGTATACTTAACCATTGACCAGTAGACAGAAAAGGAAGATTTTCTTCGAAACCACCTTGACTCTCTTTAACGTACTCAACTAAGAATCTAATACTAAATATTCCTGAAAGAAAAATTCCCAAAAGATATCCAGATATATGATTTACTTTAGGGTATACTTTTCTGAGAATCAAAAATAAAATAAGATAGCCCAGTGACTCATATAATTGCGCTGGATGTCTTGGTAATATATCTCCTCTATTTTGAAAAACCACTCCATAATTAGATCCAGTATATATTCCTAAAATTTCGGAATTAATAAAATTTCCAAGTCTAATGAAAACACCTCCTAATGATACAGGTACTGTTAATCTATCAAACACCCACAAGGTAGATTTTAACTTATATTTTAATTGAAAAATTATAATTCCTGATATTATTCCAATTGCTGCACCATGACTTGCTAAACCACGAAATCCTGTAAATTCATAACCCTTAATAAATCCAAAGAGGAATTTGTTACTGTTCTCCCTGATTGGTAAGAGTATTTCAAGGAGATGGTTTTGATAATAGTCCCAGCTGTAAAAAAAAACTTCACCCAATCTTGCACCAATTAAAGTTGAGAAAACCATAAAAACAAATAAAGGTTCTAAATAATCTTTTGAAACCCCTTCAGCTATAAAATATTTTTCTACAATCTTATAACCGATTGTAAAAGCCAAAACAAACATCAAACTATAGTAATGTAATCCAAATGATCCTATCTCAAATAGAGTTTCATTTGGTGACCAATTAATTTGAAGTGATAAAAATATATTCATAAAACATTAATTTTGATAATCTAAGGAACTGGGTCATAACCGCTACTTCCCCATGGATGACATTTGATAATTCTATTGGCACTTAGCCATACACCTTTAAAAATTCCATATTTTTTTATTGATTCAACTGAATATGCTGAGCATGTTGGTGTAAATCTACACTTAGGACCTAGTATTGGAGAAATAAGTTTTTGATATAAACCAATCAAAAATAAAAAAGGAGCATTAGTAATATATTTAATCCACTTCATTATTAGTTAATATTAAAATTTGATTTATCTTTTTTGTCTTCTAAGTTAATTCCGATACTATTTAGCTCATTTCTGATTAAATCTGCTGTTTCAAAATCTTTATCTTTTCTTGCTTTATTTCTTATTTTCAGTAGTATTTCAAGAATATTTTCTAACATACTATCTTTATTTTCAGTTTTATCCGGTTTAGTAAGTCCTAGAATTTCAAAAACAAAAATATTAAGGTATTTAGTCAACAAATCTTTTTGTTTCTTTGAAACACCTTCCTTTCCATCTTTAATTGAGTTGATTAATTTAACTACTTCAAATAATTTTGCTATTAGTATAGGACTATTAAAGTCATCATTCATTGCACCATAACATTCTTGTATCCATTGATTTATATTAAATGTCGACTCTCCATCAATTTTAATATCATAGATATCTTGTATACTTTCCATTAATTTATTATATCCTTTTTCTGATGAAAGAAGTGCTGATTCAGTCAAATCTAGAATACTCCTATAATGTGCTTGAAAAAAGTAAAACTTAATAACTGAGGGAGAAAAAGCATTCTTAAACTTGTCATTTTTGCCTGAAAATAAATCTTTTGGAAGAATATTGTTATCAGTTGATTTTGACATTTTTTTTCCATTAAGAGTCATCATATTTGTATGGATCCAAAAGTTTACAGGACTTTTTGAATTGATACACTCAGCCTGAGCAATTTCACATTCATGATGGGGAAATTTTAAATCTAATCCACCTCCATGAATATCAAATCTGTCCCCTAAATATTTAGAACTCATTGCAGTACATTCAAGATGCCAACCAGGAAAACCATCACCCCATGGGGATGGCCATCTCATAATATGCTCTGGTTCTGCTTTTTTCCAAAGAGCAAAATCTTCTGGATTATTTTTATCGTTTTGACCATCTAGTGATCTTGTATTATTAATCAGATGCTCTAATTTTCTTTTTGAAAGTTTACCGTAATTTGATGTTTTGTTGAACTTATGAACATCAAAATAAACTGATCCATTAATTTCATAACCAATCCCAGCTTTGATTATTTTTTTTATTAATTCTATTTGTTCAATTATGTGTCCTGTTGCAGTGGGTTCTATGGTAGGGCTTAAAGTATTGAACTGTTTCATTGTGTCATGAAAATCGACAGTAAATCTTTGAACAATTTCCATCGGTTCAATTTTCTCCAACCTAGCCTTTTTGTTGATTTTATCTTCGCCTAGGTCATCATCATTCTCAATATGGCCAACATCAGTTATATTTCTTACATATCTTACTTTATAACCCAAATGAGCTAGGTATCTATAAATTAGGTCAAACGAAATGAAAGTTCTACAATTTCCTAAATGAACTTCACTATACACTGTTGGTCCACAGACATACATTCCAACTTTGTTTTTTACTATAGGTGTAAAATTTTCTTTCTTTGATTTTAAGGTGTT
>TARA_B100001057_G_scaffold364474_1_pt1 | contig 14575 bp, 14 predicted proteins | sample TARA_B100001057 | Tara Oceans TARA_B100001057 (sample SAMEA2621839) | marine metagenome | biome: marine biome (ENVO:00000447); feature: surface water layer (ENVO:00002042); material: "saline water (ENVO:00002010), including plankton (ENVO:xxxxxxxx)" | depth 5 m
ATATAGTCGGCGGCAAAATCCGGCACAAACCGGCAACCTTCTATATTGCACAGTGCCTGTTCCGCTTCGCGGTGCTCACAAATAATCACCTCAAAACCGAGAGACTGAGCATAACGGGCGCAATATTCCGCGACCGGCGAATAACCGGCAATAACCAAACGCCTGGCCGGACCAACACGAAGCGCAACATGGCTGGCATCAGCCTGCCAGTTAACCGCTGGCGTATGCTCCGTAACCTCACTCAAACGGCTCACACCCGTAGCCGTGTTCACTTCTCGAACTTTCACATCCTTGCCTAACAGACAATTCAGATACGCTGCAAAGTGCGCACTTTGGTTTTCATCCGGCGTGATCTTCTCTACCAGCACATCAAGGATCCCGCCACAGGGTAAGCTTATAGCCTGCTGCCCGCCTTCTTCGCCGTAACGTACTATCTGCGCCTGGGCACTAAACTCGTTAGCGCCAAGTCGGGACAAAAAGTCATCTTCCACACAACCGCCGGACAAGGAGCCCACCCAGTCATCGCTGGCCGAAGCTGCAAACAAACTGCCCGGCTCCCGCGGTGAAGAGCCCCAGGTAGCCAGCACCGTACAAAACCAAAACGGTTTACCCGCTGCCAGCCAATCATTCACCCGGCTTAACACTGAGACATCCATGGGTTGCATAATGAACACTTCTTAAGATTACTTATTGATAATGTAAACAATTAAGCACAAAACACCAACATAGATCATATCACTGCGGTAAATCCAGCGATAACCAGCACTTAGCTGCTCAGCAAAGCAGCAACCAGTCGCCATAAAGGCGTTTATATTTGTACTTCCCCCTTGAATAAGTTAGTATCCGCCCCATATTAGACAGCATTCAGAGGGCAAAAACTCTCTGGTTTAATAGTAACGATCTCCGGGGCTGATTAGGATTCGACAGGATCTAGGAAGCTGGAGGTGCATGCAGAGGAGCGGTTTGCCTCTTAAAAAGCCGCATTTAAATAGTCGCAAACGACGAAAACTACGCACTAGCCGCTTAATAACCGGCATAGGCCCTTCCACCTAAGCTCTGTCTGCTAGCCAGGATTTTGGAAGGTCATATAAGTAGACTAGCGAGGGAAACTCTCCTGAGGTTGAACCGCGAAATAGTATCAGGACAGCTACCAGGAACCCTGTTTGTCGGGGTCTAAAGTAGTTAAATAAAAGACAAACTAAGCATGTAGTACCAAAGGTAGACATTTTCTGGACGCGGGTTCAAATCCCGCCAGCTCCACCAACACAAGCTTTCTGGAACATTCAGGAAGCACCAAAAACCCTTGAAAATCAAAGTTTTCAGGGGTTTTTCGCTTTCTAGGGCCACCAGCAACTTTCGTAACACCCCGCTTTTATAGTAACATTATTGGTAACACGGAACTCAATGTTACTAACCTGGTGTTACTACGATGGCTAAAGTTGTTAAACCACTTACCAATACGGAAGTCCTTCAGGCAAAACCCAAGGATAAGGAATATAACCTCTCAGATGGAGAGGGTTTATTTCTGAGAGTGAAACCTACCGGTTCAAAACTCTGGCTGTTTAATTACTACCACCCTTACACCAAGCAACGTAAGAACCTAAGTATTGGCACCTACCCCGATATTTCACTGGCTACGGCTCGCAGTAAAAAGCGAGAAGCCAGAGAACTGCTGGCAAACAATATTGACCCGAAGGAACATCGAGAGAGTGTTCAGAAGGCAAAAGAACAAGAGCATACAAATACTCTTAGAAAAGTAGCGACAGACTGGTTTGAAATAAAAAGCACCAAAGTAACCCATGATTATGGAGAAGATCTCTGGCGCTCGCTGGAAAATCATATATTCCCCAAAATCGGCAATCATCCAGTGAGTATGCTATCCGCGACAAAAGCTATTGATACACTAAAGCCAATTGCCGCCAAAGGTAGCCTTGAGACTGTAAGGCGACTTTGCCAAAGGCTTAACGAGATCATGACGTTCGCAGTCAATACGGGCGTCATCTTTAGTAATCCTCTTGCAGGCATTAGTCAGGCCTTTGAAGCTCCCAAAACAAAGCTTATGGCAACGATAAAGCCAGAAGAACTACCTGGCCTTATGAAGACCCTAAACTTCGCGAGCATCAAGCTTGTTACTCGCTGCCTTATAGAATGGCAATTGCATACTATGGTAAGGCCCAGTGAAGCATCTGGGGCCAAGTGGTCTGAAATTGATTTCAAAAATCAGATATGGACCATACCGGCAGAGAGAATGAAGATGAAAAAGCAACATTCTATTCCCCTGTCTCCCCAAGCCCTGGGGTTATTAAACACCCTTAACCCCATAAGCGGCCACAGGGAGTTTTTATTCCCTGCTGATAGGAACCCTAAAACTCACGCCAATGCTCAAACGGCAAACATGGCACTTAAGCGGATGGGTTACAGCGGAAAACTTGTCTCACACGGCCTCAGAGCACTCGCGAGTACTGTGCTAAATGAACAGGGATTTGACCCGGATTTAATTGAAGCAGCGCTTGCACACGTAGACAAAAACGAAGTTCGCAGAGCATACAACAGAGCAGAATACCTGGAACGCAGAAGACCTTTAATGTGTTGGTGGTCACAGCACATAGAGAATGCTGCAACAGGCGATATGAGTTTATCAAGTGCCAAAAAGGCATTGCGGTTGGTAAACGGATAAACCACCAAAGAAAGAGGATCTTCCTATGTCACAGATTATTGAAGCTAACGTGTTCAATATTGCGGAAAACTATCACGCTTTAATTTCCATGATCAAAACTGTCGAAAAGCTATCAGCGCTGCAAGGTGATTACATAGTAAAACGCTTTAACAGCAAGGTTAAAATTGCAGTTTTCGCAGCAAAAGAAATAAGTGGACGTTTTGTGTTTCTTGATGAGTCAACACCGCCCGGCAACACAATCGAATTAAGAATTCTCAGAGAGCTATTAAATGAGTTCAAGGACTTAGCCCATATTATGGAATTGGGGTTAGATGTTGAGGACTTCGAATATGGTACTGATATGGCAGAACTGCATTATTCGTATCAAGGAGCATTCAAAGCTTTGCATCGCGATATCAGTGCTCTAAATGAACTGTTACCCGCTAACCAACTGCAAGCAGCATAAGGACAATGCAATGAAAACACATGACTTAGATTCACAAGTCGAGCAGGCCTTCCATGAAATACAAACAGTTTGCTCTGTGCTACGCCTCACAAATCAAACGTTCAAACAGAACAACAGCGGCTTTTTTAACGTTAATTCTGACTTATTCCTGGCAGCAAATAATAAGTTAGAAGTACTGCTCTCTATCCAGAATAACCTTCAATTTATGATTGAACCTGAATCCAGCAACAAAGGTGATATGCATTCACATTTGATAGCAGTACTCAGATCCCTTGATACCTGGTGCTCAGAGTTTAATTATTCAATTGCTGAACAAGTTCCAAATTCAAGTTCACATATCACACAGCAAGATACTGATATAGTGAATGCATTGTTTGCTGCTGACTCACTAGTTAACGGTACGAGGGATTCAATTGCAAAGGCATTAGATGTGCCTCAAATAGCATAGCTTTAACTTTCCAGCAAAGCCTAGGTTAGCTCCCGAAAAGGACGGTTACCCACCGCCCCTGACTTTGCATTTATTCTTTGGGTTTTCGCGGGGGCGAAATGAATGACCAAACCAAAAACGGTTGGTATTCCAGAATGGTTTTCACTCGAAAATTATCGAGAGCTGAACAAGTTAAAAGATGACGAAATCTGGGATCAGCTATATCAGAGACAAGTTTTGCTATATGAGGCATCTGCCAGTGAAACGCAACTCGATTGGCTTTGCGAGTCTTACGTAATTGGCAACTTTAAAATAAGAAAAGATATAGTCTCGCACCCCCATTTTCAGCAAATCACAGCTGGCTTACCCATTGTGGTTGATGCAAACAAATTGGCTGAGCAGATCCTATATGCTGAAGCTGAAATATCACAACTAATGGAGGAAATTAAACGGGACAGAAATGCCCTTCTCCCGCCACAGTTATTTAAACTGTTATCGAGCAATACAACCGCAAAGCAAAAACAATATATCCAAAGTATTATTCCTCATGATTTTCATGTCGTAGCTTATGAACGTAATCTTGCTTCAGACCGGGCTAGCTATGTAAATCGCGACTTCAATCATCAAAACACCAAACTGTTAGATATTGAAGAACTTACTCGCATTAACCGAATGGTAGAATTATCAGGTTTTGAAAAATCAATAAACTCTTATGAGTACAGCAGCAACCAACGGATTCAACCAGATCTAATCGGAAAGATATATTCCTTATCCTCTGGCGGAAAAAATGTACATTTAACGCTTGATTTAAACAGGCCCGACGAAGATATTTTAGAAGATATTGAGACTCTTCTTCCCAAACTCAGAGAGTCATTGAGGGAACCTGCTAAAGAAGTTACTTATGAACGTAGCGATGATGTAGTTAAGCTTCGCGACTACCAACTTATAGCTCTACTGGATTTACTTATCTGGTCTTGTTACACCGGAGTCAAAATCAAACCTAGAAAGCTTTCCTTCGCCCTTTACCCTGCTGGCGTGGCAGGTGCTCCAGCGTCGATAAATACGGCCTTGGAACGTTTAAACATATTTCTCAACTACAACTATAACTATAACCAAGCATCAAAAATCCCAAATCGCTAAGAAAATTAATTTTTTTCTTCTATGTTTTGGGATTCTAATATGTGAATAATAAAACGTCAGTACCTTCCAGAACTTTCTAGCACAAACAGGAACTGACAAAATGAGTAACGAACAACAATCTTTAAAAATCATGCGTAAACCAGAGGTGTTATCACTTCTATGCGTTTCTGAAACTTCTCTTTACCGGCAGATTAACGGCAAAACATTCCCTCCCTCTTTCAGCCTGGGCTGTCGCGCTGTGGGTTGGTATGAACACGAAATAAATGCAGTAATTAAAGCCAGAGCCGCAGGTAAAACCGAAGCAGAAATAAAGGCCCTGGTTAACAATCTCATTTCAGCTCGTATTGAAGCGGCATAGGAGTCTGAAATGATAAATCGACTACTATGCCCACCGGCCAACAAAGAGCCGGTTAAAGTTGCCAGAGTTCTGCATTATTTGTACGAAGCTGGTTCATTAAACCGGTTTGAAGCCGCTTATAAACTGCATGATACATGTCTGAATTCGACAATATCTACTATCCGGAACTTGCACAAGATTCCGATAGAGAGCAGAAGTGAAAGTATCAAAGGATACCAAGACTTACCAACGATATGCAGCCGCTACTGGTTATCTAGATCTTCAGCAATTAGAGAAATTGTATATTGGGTGTTGGTCAAAAAATACGGTTACATCCCACTAACTGACGACAAGCCAGCAGCTTAATACTAGTTACTTAATTTAAAGAGAGTTTTTATATGCTTACACCTAGTCAGCAGGGTTAACTATGTCCAAAATCGACTTTAAAACCATAAATGAAAAGGCGATCGATTCTGCCGAAAAAGTCGTGAGTAACTGGATTCCGAACGGTTCCAGAAATGGAAACGAATGGATAGCACTTAACCCGACTCGAAACGACAGTTCGAAAGGCTCGTTCTCAATAAACCTGTTAACAGGTATATGGAAAGACTTTGCAACCAATGATGCCGGTGCGGATCTAATTAGCCTGGTAGCCTATGTTGAGAAGGTTAATCAAGGTTCAGCTGCTAGATCTCTCAGCAAGTTTTTGGGTATTACCGATTCCGCTAACAGTTCAACAGAGCAAAAGCCTGTAACTAATCGAAAAGCTGAATTTAAACCAATTTATAAGCCCCCTTTGGAAGCTGGTAGAAAATGCCCTTTAGTACATCCAAGGAATGGAGCACCTACGAAATATTGGGATTATCGCTCACAAGATGGTTCGTTGATTATCAGGGTAATGCGTTTCGATTCGAACAAGAAAGGCCAAAGAAATAAAGATTACAGGCCTTTGGCATTCGGAACATTGGGTAATGGAAAGCCACAATGGCACTGGCGTCAATTACCCCAAAATAGACCCCTTTACCGCTTAGACTGCCTTAACCAAGCATCAAATAAGGTTGCGGTAATATGTGAAGGAGAAAAGGCGGCTGATTCAGCCATAGAGCTTTTCCCTGATTGCTTTGTAACATGTTGGGCCGGTGGCTCCAAAGCCATTACAAAAACTGATTTCTCGCCATTGAGAGGACAGCAGATAATCTTTTGGCCGGACAATGACACAGCCGGAAAAGAAGCAACATCAATACTTAAAGAGCAATTAGCAAAAGTAGGAATTGATTACCTTCATGTAATCAATACTCAGTTCTTTGCTGAGTATTCACCGGGGGATAATGGCAGCTTACAACCTGGCGGATCATGGCCTGAAAAGGCAGATGCTTTTGAAGCTTTACAACTTGGCTGGCGCGCGGAACATCTATCTAACGCAATGAAGAACAACCTGCTTTTTGATGATGAAGAAATTCCACTGCCAGAAGAAGCGGACTTCATTCCCCATGGGTTTACTTTGAATGAGCAAGGTCTCTGGTACACCGATGATAAATCTAACAGTAAAAAGATATGCTCGCCTATTGAGTATGTTGCCCGCTCTCGCAGCGGCCTCGGTGACGGTCGTAACTGGGGCATGTTATTAAAATTTAAGGATCATGACAGCCAAGAGAAACTCTGGAATGTGTCAATGCAGGAATTTGCCACTGATGGTGGTAACCCGATAGTTAAAGGCCTACTTGAGAGGGGGCTAAACATCACACCTTACCGGGACGCTAAAAGAAAGCTTTTAGAATACTTGCATGGATACGACACAAAACGCCGTGTATCACTCGTTTATAAAATGGGCTGGCACAAAAATGCATTCGTATTCCCTGAGACAGTGGCGGGATCTGATGAGCAAATCATGTATTACAGCGAAAGCCCCGCAATGTGCAAACTCGGAGAATCCGGATCGCTTGAAGAATGGCAAACTAATGTAAGCCAATATTGCTCTGGTAATTCCCTGGCACTTTTCGCGGTAAGTGCCGCTTTGTCTGCTCCACTGGTTGAATTAATGGGCTATGAATCGATGGGCTTTCACTTCTATGGTGATAGTTCCTGGGGCAAATCAACATTGCTAAACGTGGCATGTTCCGTGTTTGGCGATCCAGAGAAGTACAAATGCACATTCAGGGCAACAGATAACGCCCTGGAGAGTTTGGCTTCCGCACACTCTGACATGTTGTTAGCGCTCGATGAAATTAACCAGGTGGACGCCCGAATAATTGGCGATATTATCTATATGCTTGGTAACGGTCAGGGCAAACACAGAGCAAACGACAGAGGCCAGGCCAGAGAATCACAGCATAGATGGAAGCTCACCTATTTAACCAATGGTGAAAAAACTCTGGAGCAATACCTTTTAGAAGGCGGCAAAAAAGTAACAGGCGGCATGGAGATGCGCTTTCTAGGGATTAGAGCAACGTTCCATGAGTCAGAGGCTGAACGCAAACACAAAGGGGTGTTTAATAACTGCCATAATTTCGCCGGTGGCGCTGAACTGTCGAATCATCTTAAGCGCAACATGCAAAAATATTATGGAACCGCGTTCCCGGCTTTCATTTATAAATTGGTCGAGAAAGACTTCAAAACCTTAACCTCTTATCTGGTAAACAGCATAGATAAATTTGTTCTGAACTATCTAACGCCGGAAGCTGGCGGGCAGGTACAGCGAGCAGCAGCTAAGTTTGCCCTGGTTGGTTTAGCCGGAGAACTGGCAACACAATGGAATATAACCGGCTGGCAGAAAGGGGAAGCTTATAACGCTTCAATAGAATGTTTTCAGTCCTGGCTTAAATCCCGTGGCGGCGAAGGCAATATGGAGGATAAGCAACTATTGCAAAGCTTTCGAATGCAACTTGAAATGCATGGAGACTCACATTTCAAACGCTGGGACAGCGAAAGCCCGAGCATTGATACTCATGTCCCCTCCCCTAGTGAGTCATGGGGCTTCCGTCGTCATATCGACAAGAAGGACCCTGTACACGGGGAAAGCCAAGACGTTATTTATTACATTCACCCCACAGTGTTTAAGGAAGTAATCTGCAAAGGGAATGATCACCAGCGCTTAGCCCGGTTACTGAGAGACATTGGCGCATTGATGCTTAGAGATGGGGAACTTAAAGAGAACAGATTGATGACAAAGGAACGGCTACCGGGCACCGGCCGGAAGATGAAGTACATCTATAAGGTACAAGGCAGCGTGCTTTTTGGTGATTCTGATTAAGTAATATATATACGACCCTTTTGACTATACCCAAATGAGTACACTTTGTGCGAGTACAGAACAGTTAGTTATATGTACTCATTTAACCTTGATTATAATTACAGGTACACTATCATCGCAATATCTTAAACTTAAATCGGTACAGGTAACGGGTAATGTCAAAGGTTGGATATATCAGAGTAAGCACAGTTGAACAGAACTTAGATCGCCAACTTAGCGGTATTAGGGTTGATAGGTTATTCGAAGATAAATGCTCAGGAAAAGACACCAAGCGCCCAGGTCTTAAAGCAATGCTCGATTATGTTCGAGAAGGTGACGAAATCCACGTTCATGATATAAGCCGATTAGCCCGTAACCTGGAAGACTTGCTAACGATGGTCAAAGAGTTGACCAATAGAGGCATTTCAATTTGCTTTCACAAAGAGAACCTCACGTTCACTGGTGAAGCCAGTCCGATGCAAGAGCTAATGCTTAGTATGCTTGGCAGTGTATACCAGTTTGAGCGCTCGATGCTGAGAGAACGTCAGTTAGAAGGCATTCAACAAGCTAAAGCCAAAGGTAAATACAAAGGTCGCCCAACAGACAGTAAATTACATGACACCATTAAAAGATTAAAAACAGAAGGCTTATCACTGCGTAATATCGCCAAGGAATGCGGCTGTGCTCTCTCTACCGTTCAACGTGCATTATCTACTGAATAATAATATTAAACCATTCCCACCTCGCTAAGTGTGGGAATCGTCCTCCATAAGCATGGGAATCAATAAAGCTATTAGATATCAATAAGTAAGGATTGCGATTCCCACTTTCCCAGTGTTCCCACCCCATACCCCCACTGTTCGTTATCCATGCGCCCAGATAACAGCAACGAGTCTTCCTGTTACCTATGCCTAAAATTTAAGTGTACAGGTATGATCGCCGCACTTTCCTAACAGCTGTGAAAATCTATAGGGGGTTCCGGTTCTTAATAAATCAAAGTTGATTCATGCTCAGTTTCCACGGGTCCTCCCTGGGCTATTAAAAACACGGGTATAATCGCCGCGATCTTTTTACAGCTATAAGATTTTTCAAAGGGGGGTTATATTCCTGTTACCTGGTATCAGGGGGGTAGCTGAATCTATATAGACTCACTGGAAGTGACCGCCGCCATAGTCTTCCATTTATAATTTTGTATTTTTTGAGGGGGGGGTTAAAAACTTTGGGGATACCTAATGGACACCGCCGCCCCCGTCCGATTTTTACGTGATCGGAAATGAAATAGAAAAACCCAATGAATAGGTATTAACATAATTGAGTAGTTTTGTTGCCTAACTGAATCGACCAGCCATTCTCCGGTTCTGCCGATTGCAGAAATACTGACACTCTTACTTGCAGTAACTAAGCAATAATTCCCAACGTTAATCTCGTTAGAACTCCCCCCATTTATCCTGACAGCCGCATTCGAATAAACGAAACTTGAGCGCGAGATTCAGACCAAAATCTAATTACGTGGGAACACTGGGAAAGTGGGAAAATATGTCACGAAGCCTGATTCTGCGCGGTCTGACAAGTTCCCAGTGAAATATATGTGAATTCCCATTAATATCACAATGGGAAAATTACTAGGAAAATTTAGAATGGAAACTATAGATGAAAAGATTGGTCGCTTTCGAGAATTTAATGAAGAACTGCTGGACGTGGCCCAATCGAAAGTCAACATGACTCACGAAAAAGTTCACTCGAAGATTTTATGTTGCTCAATTTTTGACGCGCTATCCAAAAGTGTTTTCCCAGATATAAAAGGCAATAGACAACGCTATATTGAGCTTGTCAGATTGTGTGACCAATGGCCTGAAAGTCAAAAAGTTAGCCTGCTCCATTTGGTTCGTCTTTTAGAAAAAGAAGCGGTTATACCTAGTAAATTCAGAGAATTAATTGAACTAAGCAATGACTTATTTTTAAAAAACTTCAAATTATCAAACAACGTACTAAGCAACACAGTTCCGGCTACCGCAGATATATCTTTTAAAGAGCTTCTCACTGTCTGGCCGAAAAATAAAAATGGAAACCCTATTCAGCTTGCAGGCGTACAACCTTCACAATTAAAGCACGAAAACTTGTTCTGGTGTTATCGCAACTCAATTGTCCATGAATACAGGAACCCTGGGAATGGAGTCGAATTAGGTTCTTCTCAACCGGATTTGGCTTTTTATCAAGAGGTATACAGTCTCGATGAGAAAAGCGATTCAATAGCAGTTTCAAGCCGATGGGAGTTAATTTACCCAGTTAATTTGTTCATTAAACTATGTAAATATGCAATTGAAATTGCATGTAACCATCATTTCAAGAACCGCACCAGCCCTTTCGAGGCATATGCGAGTGGAACTTATTGGTTACCCACATTCAATGAAGGATAATAGTTTTAGAAATCACCCCTACCTGTGGTAACAAAGGCTTAGCTTTTATTAGTCAATAACCTTATTGATTATAAAGAGTATTTATTGACCCGATAGCTATGAAAGAGTACAAATATGAGGAAAGATTGTGAAGGTGTAACTTGGAGCGAGCACCAAAAGAGAACAAAAACACAACATCCATATTATTGCCAAAACAAATATGCTTCAATAATGTTGCAAGAACGTTTCAGCCGATAATCTCACGGAATCAGTTTATGGCGAACATATGAGTTGTGGATCACGTCAATAAAGGGAAGAGCAATGGCTCAAGAAAAAAAACGCAAAAATATAATCTACAAACGTGCGGAAATTGTTCACGAAGATAACAGCTTACAAAAACTTCTTGAAAAGGCGTTGAGCAAAGAAGGAACATGTTTCAAAGCTAGCGATAGAAGAGAACATCCAAACCCTGACCAAGGATCAGTTAGATTTATTAACAGACACACCATGCATTCAGGTATGTTTTTTGGACAATTGATTTTCTTTGAACCTGGAAGAAGTCAAACATACATAGAACTAGACGATGATGCTGATACGTACACAATTGATGCTTTAACCCCTGAAAGTCTTAACGATACAAAATCAAAAGAACAGAAACGTAAAGAGTTCGTTGAGTCGATGCTCTACTTTGGGGTTTATGAAAATCATTTAGTATTACTTCAATCAACGGCTCTCAAGTCTCGGGATTTAGAGGCACATTTAGCATGGCTCTTAGGCACTAGGACCGAGAGTTTAAAAAATAATTCAGCCCTGATTCTTAAAGATAAACCGACAGAAGAAACATTGAAGCGTATTGTTAAAAGCCCTGTAAAAAGTGTTCATTTGGGTACTCCGGTTGAGACTTTTGGGCCTGAACAGTCAGAAAGCAAACTGGACGAAGGTCCATCGGGCACTGGATTTACAAAAGCTGTAAAATGGATACCTAAAGGAATTGGAGCGGATTTAATTAAAGCAGCTTTAGGAGAAGACTGGCTAAACAGTCTTAAGTTAGAGGATGCTCTTGATGAAGCGAACCTTCAGGTAAATTTAGAAATAACCTATCTAAGAAAAACAACTAGCACAGGTCAAAAAATGCTCGACAATATTGCTTCATCCTTGAGGCATATTGAGCCTGATGATGTTAAAATCGAACTCAATGGTGGAGGTTTAGTTAAAGGTAACGATTTAAAGTTAACTGGCCCAATCAGCGTACAATATAACAATGGTTTAATCGATGAAAGTGACCTTTACAACCAAATGCATAGCTGGTTGCTACAAAAAATTGAACAAGATGAAATAGACTTATCGGAAATAGACTCAGATTCTACAAACGAAGATGATGCATAACCAAATTAATAAATCGATCAATTGTGCAGGATGGAGCCGTATGGGATTCCTAGGAGTCCTAATTGCGGCTGTAATTGGCTGGCATTTGTTCGAATATTTGTCATCTTTAATCCCTGCGACAAAGATAAATCCAAGCATCCCATTTGTTTTGATAACTTTGCTATTCAGCCCATTTCTTTACTGTACGCAATATTATTTTAAGTTAAGTGATTTAAGAAGTGTTTCCGGTGTATCAGATTCGGAGAGAAGAAGACTTCATACAATTATTGATGAAAAAATAACACAGCTAAGATTTGCTCTTACTTTTTATGTGCTTGCCGCCGCGACCACAGCTATTCTGATTTTTTTAGTTTCGAATAATCCTGATTATTTCAAAAGCTCCATGAAGTTTATTGGCGCGCTTTTCAGCGTCAGTATTTTTTCACTTGCTCTCATTCATCATGAGACAAACGAATTGAGTATTTTTAAAGCTAACTTGAAGAATCGAGCAGCTAAGAAGAAAAATAAGGCAAGCCATTTGAAGCAGCTACAAAGATCAAAACCAGATAGTTGATATACAACGATCAAACGTAATTACTCCACCTTGTTTTCGTACTATCTTGCTCAAGTATTAAAACTCAAAACATTGAAAGCTGAATTAAGCGTTTTAGTAAGCATTCAGGCAACAATTTACCTTCCCAAAATGTTGGATTATTCATTTAAAGACGCCGGTTCAGTGGAACTTTAAGCAGGAAATCGAAGTAACACCTGAAGTAACATTAAAACACATAAAAGTCAGGATAGCCTTTAACTAACAGACACTTATAAAAACAATTCAAATCCCGCCAGCTCCACCACTACGATACCACTACAGTCCAACTACGACGCGGGCTGTAGTGGAATCACCCACTACTCACCCACTAGCTGTCAACAGCTAAGAGCACATCTTCTGCACACCTTGATTTTAAAGGGCTGCGGGTAATTATCCTTGTTCAACAGATTGCGATATCGAGAAGGTAAACTACACCGTCTTTTAAAATCATTTGTGCCACTCTCAATCGCCACTATCGCACCTCTCGGGGAAATCTATGGACTCCAAAGCGATTATTCCGAATGCTCCAAAGAAATGGATTTTTCGGATTACATGGTTTAGTTTGGGCTTTGAAAAGTTAATCACCCCCTTTTTGATTCTGCTTATCAACCACACAACTGGTCATACCAGATGGCCTCGTTCCCTATCTTATACTTAGTAAGTGTTTAATATTACAACAACACACTAACTGAGTATTATGAAGAGCTTACTAAATTCAGATGCTGACAATTTATTCCAACGTCGCCTAGAGGAAAAAGAAAGGCAGCGTATGGATAGTTATGCTCAGCGTAAGGCTTCTCCCCGACAGTTTAACTCCAACAATCGCAGAGTGTCTCGCGCTAGTTTTGGTTTTGCGTAATTAACCATTGATAGACCCTTTCGATACCCTCAACGAAGCTGAAAGACTATTATCTAAATTGCCACAAGACTTGGCAGATAGGATTGTATTAATCGGCGGTCAGGCTTTGTTACTCTGGGCTGAGCACTACTTAATTGACCAGTTAACAGGTTTACAAAGTGAATCTCTTAGTAGTGATGACTTAGACTTAATGGGACGAAGGCCTGAAGTCATTGAATGCGCAAGGATATGGGGTGGTGAATACAGAATTCCAGAAATGGACGACCACTCTCCACAATCAGGAATAGTGTTTTTAAATAATAAAGGAACTATCGAGGATTCTGAAGCTGTAGATTTTCTTCCCACAGTATATGGGCTAACCCCAAAAGAAGTACATGCTCATTCTGACAAAATGCGATTTGGAGAAAATGAAGTTGTCGTAAAGGTAATGTCTCCTCCCCTATGTTTGAAAAGCCGCATTGAGAATCTTAATGGTCTTCATTACGGAGAAGAAAAGGCACAACGCGAAATACTGCGAATTACTTCAGCCACATCAATAATATACCACTGGCTAATAGATTTTTGTAACAACACAGAAGACCATAGACCCGTGGCAAAAGCAGTCACATATATAATGGACAATATTCTACTGAGCCCTTCTTCAATAAAGATATGTGCTAAGTATTCAATAGACCTATCATGTTCCTTTCCACTAGAAAGGCTAAAGTCAAAGTATCCACCATTAGTAGATGAATATCTCAACCGAAAACTATCTGAATATGAGTCCAGATTAGCTCGGCGAGCCAAAGCAATAAACCGACTTAAACAGCCTGTAAATAACTAACGAGTTTACAATACATTTTTATTTGTGGTGATTGTTGGGTGCTGAAAACGATCACGGGTTCACCAAAACGTCCGGAACGTTTTGGGACATGCTTTAGCATGGTCCGCAGGACGCAGACCATGGATGGTCTGCGCAAATCCCGCCGAAATTACCAACCGGCAGGCTTTTTTACTTGTGGTGATTGTTGGGGGCTGAAAACGATCCCGGGTTCACCAGAACGTCCGGAACCTTTTGGGAAATGCTTTAGCATGGTCCGTAGGACGCAGACCATTAATTGTCTGCGCA
>TARA_B100001057_G_scaffold87918_1_pt1 | contig 14571 bp, 13 predicted proteins | sample TARA_B100001057 | Tara Oceans TARA_B100001057 (sample SAMEA2621839) | marine metagenome | biome: marine biome (ENVO:00000447); feature: surface water layer (ENVO:00002042); material: "saline water (ENVO:00002010), including plankton (ENVO:xxxxxxxx)" | depth 5 m
TTGTGATCCCCATAAACAGTTCTCATTTGTCCAGGCCATGATTGAGCGATACATAGTCTCCCTTGGGCCTCGCCTTTTAAAACATTTCCGTCTTTATCAACTATTACAGGTTTTATTCCATAGAAAGGTTTAGTCGCTGATCCAGGTTTTAAATCTATAGCCCCAGTTTGTGGACTTATTAATATTCCACCTGTTTCAGTTTGCCACCAAGTATCTACAATTGGACATTTACTTTCACCTACTGTTTTATAATACCATTCCCATGCCTCAGGATTAATTGGCTCCCCTACAGTACCTAAAAGTTTTAAGCTTTTTCTAGAAGTTCTTTTTACAGGATCTTCCCCCTCTCTCATTAAAGCTCTTATTGCGGTAGGAGCTGTATAAAAAATATTTACTTTATATTTATCAACAATTTGCCACCATCTTGAGCTGTCGGGATAAGTTGGAATTCCCTCAAACATAATTGTTGTTGCACCGTTAGCTAAAGGTCCATAAATAATATAGCTATGTCCTGTAATCCAACCAATATCCGCAGTACACCAATAAATATCTTTTTGTTTATAATTAAAAATATATTGATGTGTCATAGAAGCATAAACCATATAACCGCCTGTGGTATGCAGTACACCCTTAGGCTTACCCGTTGAACCAGATGTGTATAAAATGAAAAGAGGATCTTCTGCGTTCATTTCCTCAGGTTCACATACAGAAGGAACATTTTTCGTTATGTCATGATACCAAACATCTCTGTCTTCGTTCCAATTAATTCTGTTCCCTGTTCTTTTGACGACAACACACTTTTTTACGTTCGTGCAACTTAACAAAGCTTCATCTGTTATTTCTTTCAATGGAATTTTTTTTCCACCTCTGACACCTTCATCAGCAGTCACAACATAATCTGAATTACAGTCATTAATTCTTCCTGCAATACTGTCGGGTGAAAATCCGCCAAAAATAATTGAGTGTATTGCTCCAATTCTTGCACATGCAAGCATTGTGTATGCGAGCTCAGGTATCATGGTTAAATAAATGGTAACTCTATCACCCTTTTTTACCCCAATATTTTTTAAACCATTTGCAATTTTACAAACTTCGGAATGTAGGTGTTTGTAAGTGATTTTCTTTTGAATTTTTGGATCATCTCCAACCCAAATAATTGCAGTCTTATCTTTGTTGTTTTTCAGATGTCTATCAATACAGTTTGTCGAAGCATTAAGAGTCCCATCGTAGAACCATTTAATATTTACATCAGATTTACTGTATTTGACGTCCTTAATTTTAGAATATGGTTTAATCCAGCTTATTCTTTTTCCCTCTTTTCTCCAAAAAGTGTCATTTTCTTTTAAAGATTGATTATATTTTTTTTCGTATAAGTTTTTTGTAACTAAAGCTTTTTTAATCCATTCTGATTTAGTTTTATAAATTTTCTCAGTATCTTCTCTTGTTTTGCTAATAGATGATTTATTTTTCCTTTTTTTAGGTCTTAAAGATTTTCTACTTTTCTTTCTTCTTATAACCTTTTTTCTCTTTTTCGAGGTTTTTCTTTTTTTAATCTTTTTTCTTTTTTTTCTTTTTTTAGATTTTTTTGGCATAATTAAATAGTACCCATTTTATTTAATATTTTCCAGCTTTTAGAATCAATAGGCATAACTGATAATCTACTCTGTTTAATTAATGGAATTTCACTTAAAGAGGTATTTTTTTTGATATCCTTTAATTTTATAGGGTTTTCTAATTTTTTTTTGAATTTTACCTTTACTGCAACAAACATTTTTTTTTTATCAGTAGGATCTAAAAAGGCTTCTTTTACTACTTCTACTATACCAACAATTTCTTTACCAATATTTGAGTGATAAAAAAAACAAAGATCACCATTTTTCATTTTTTTTAAATTATTTCTTGCCTGATAATTCCTAACCCCGTCCCATAAAACGCCATTAACACCAGCTTTTTCTTGTTGAGAGATTGACCATACATCTGGTTCAGATTTCATTAACCAATATCCCACAAAATCAATTTTTAATTTTAATTAAAATTTTAAACATTTAGTATTAATATGATCACATTTTTATGAATATTGAAATAGATAAAATCATTTCACTTTTTAAAGAAAACAATTTTTTGGACGCAAAAAAATTGTGTGAGAAGGTAGAGAATAATTTTTCTAATGATGCAAACTTTTATGTTTTATATGGTGCAGTTTTATTTCAATTAGATAAGATAAGTGAGTCTATTGAAAAATTTGATAAATCTATTTTAATTAACCCAAAAAATTCTGACGCATTTTATAACAGAGGTAACGTATTTTCAAAAATCCAAGATTTTGAAAAAGCAATCTTTAATTTCGATAATTCGATTAGTCTAAAAAAAAATAATCCAGAGGCATACAATAATAAAGGAAGCGCTTTATTGGAACTGTACAAGTTTGATGAAGCACTCAATAATTTCAATAAAGCTCTAAAGTTAAATACAAATCATTATTCAGCAAGAAAAAATAAAGCTTATTTATTTGAAAAAAAAGGTGATTACAATAAATCAATCAATGAGCTCAATGAATTACTTAAACTTGATAAAAAAAATTTTGAAATAATTTTACGATTAGCAAACAATTATTTTTTTTTAGGTAAATATGATGAGGCTCTTAAGAAATATAAATTTGCTTATGAAATTGATAGCCAATACCCTGGAGTATTAGATGGATTAATCATGGTAAAGTTAATCACCTGTAAATGGGAAGATATTGAAGAAAATATAGATGAATTATTTAAAGCCGTACCAAAAAAAAATCTAATCATCCCACCTTACACAGCAAGTATACTGTATGATAAACCTGATATAATTTTAAAATCCTCTGAAAAATGGGTAAATGAAAAGAAAAAAAAATTATCGAATCTTTATTTTTTTAAAAAAAACAAAATTTCTAACTCTGGTTCTGAAAATAAAAAAATAAAAGTTGCTTATTTTTCAGCAGACTTTAACAATCATGCTGTTGGGCATTTAATTGCAAAAAATTTTGAGTTACACGACCGAAATAAATTTGAAATTAGCGGTTTTTACTTTGGCAATAAAACTAACGATGAAACTCATAAAAGAATTCAGAAAAGTTTTGATAAATATTTTGATGTTTCTTCAACTTCAGATGAAAAAATTTCGAAACTATCTAATGATCTTGAAATAGATATAGCAGTTGATCTTATGGGTCATACTAGATCTTCGAGATTCGATATCTTCATAAGGGGTTGTGCTCCTATTCAAATAAATTTTTTAGGTTATCCAGGGACAAGTGGAACAAAATTAATGGACTATATTATTGCCGACAAAACTTTAATTCCGGAAAAAATGAAGAAATTTTACTCAGAAAAAATAATTTATCTTCCAAACTCATATCAGCCTAATGAATTTGAAAAAAAAATAACCAATAAAAAATTAAGTAAAAAAGATTTCGGTTTACCAGATGATAAGTTTATATTCTGTTGTTTTAACACTCACCAAAAAATTACTCCATCAATTTTTAAATATTGGTGTGAAATTTTAAAAAAAAGTCCTGAGAGTGTATTGTGGTTATTAGAAAATAATGAATTTTCTACTAAAAATATTTTTCAAGAAGCAACTAAAAGAGGAATAGATAATAAGAGAATTTTATTTGCAAAAAAGATGAAAATTGAAGAGCATTTGGCAAGATTAAAATTTGCAGATCTTTTTTTGGATACTTTTCCATACACCGCTCATACAACTTGTAGCGATGCTTTAAGAGTTGGAACGCCTGTTTTGACTAGAATCGGAAGAACTTTTCCGAGCAGGGTAGCTGCCAGCTTATTAACAACAAGCGGGCTTGAAGAGCTAATAACTTATTCAGACGATGAATACATTAAGAAAGCAATCTTAATATCAAAAGATTTTAAGTATTTGAGAATATTGAAGAAAAAAATATTAGAGGGCAAAAATAAAAAACATCTATTTAATAATAAATTATTCACAGAAAATTTAGAAAAAGCTTTTAAGGAAATCTACAAAAGAAAAATTAACAACTTGGAACCAAATCATATTTATATTTAAAATGATAGAAAAACTTACAATAATAATCCCATCGAGGACACATGACAAACAAAGTAAATTTTTAAAAAAAGCAGTCACTTCAATTCTAAATCAAACTATAATAAAGAAATTTGATTTTACAATTTTAGTTGTTTTAGATAATGGATGTAACACTAAGGAAATTGACTTAAAAATAACACAAAATGTAAAATTTATCGAGAGTGGCGGCAACACTCAAGCGGCAGCACTTAATGCAGGTATTAAAGAAGCTTTAGGCGAAAACGGATTTGTATCTATTTTAGAAGATGACGACGAATGGCTTCCTGAATTTCTTTTTTTTGTAAGACAAGCTGTGAATAATTTTGATTTCGTTTCCTCAAATCAAAGTCAAATTAACGAAGAAGGAAAGTTTTTAAATGTGCTTGATTTTCCTACCCCCTCAGGATGGTTTATGCCTACTACTACTCTAAAGAGAGTCGGAAAGTTTAATGAGTCTTTTAGATGGCACCTTGACAATGAATGGTTAGGTAGATTATCGGAGACAAAGTTTAGACGTTTGCACTTAATTGAGTCAAATGCTCAAAGAGATAGACCAGAACTTCAAAAATTAGTGGATTTTTCCTTAGGATTTTCAAAAATTGGAAGACATACGTTGAGCGCACCTTTAATTAAAAGAACAATTCATCCTGTCTCTGGAACTAGCCAAATATTAAATGATAAGTCTAAATTTGAAGATTCTCAAAGAGAATATGATTTATTAAATAAAAAGTTTGGAAGAATTCCATGGTAAAAGAAATTAAAGTTTTACACCTGAACCTTTTAAAAATTCTGCTTTGACATCAAGAGCCCAACGCGGTCTAACTTCAAAATTACATTTATTGAATTTTTTTTTATTATACCTTTCTAAACCGGCTAGCGCTATCATGGCAGCGTTATCTGTGCATAGTTTTTTATCTGGAAAATAGATATTAAAACCCTCTTTATTACATAACTCTTTTAATTTTTTTCTTATTTCAGTATTTGCTGCAACACCGCCAGCAACTACTAAGTTTTTATTTTTTGGGTGTATTTTTGTGTAGTACGAAATTGCAACTTTAGTTTTCTTCAATAATATCTCTAAGATTGTTTTTTGAAAACTTGCAGCGAGATCACATTTATCTTGATCAGTCTTTATAAATTGCATTGCTCTTAAAACTGCTGTTTTAAGTCCAGCAAATGAGAGGTTGCAACCACCTCTATTAAAAATTGGTTTTGGCAATAAAAATCTATTACAATCACCTTTAACAGCATATTCCTCTATTTTTGGTCCACCAGGGAATCCAATATTTAAAAGTTTTGCTGTTTTATCGAAAGCCTCTCCTAAAGCGTCATCTATAGTAGTTCCTAATCTTTTATATTCTCCCAAAGCACTAACTGTTACGAATTGAGTATGCCCACCAGTTATAAGGAAAAGAAGATAAGGGTAGTTAATTTTTGAATTAAGCTTAGGACTTAAAGCATGACCTTCTAAATGATTTACTGCAATTAATGGTTTTTTTAATGATAATGAAAGAGCTTTTGCAAAGTTCAAACCAACAGACAAACAAACTATCAAACCTGGACCTGCTGTTGCAGCAATAGCATCTATATCTGTCAATTTTACTTTACTTTTTTTAAAAGCCTCTTTTGCAATAAGGTCTATTTTTTCTAAATGTGATCTTGCAGCTAACTCAGGAACAATACCACCAAAACTTCTGTGAATATCAAACTGGCTTGAAACGACATTTGACAATATTTCAGTACCTTTAGCGCCATTATCCCTTATTATTGATACTGCAGTTTCATCACAGCTAGTTTCAATTCCTAGAATTAACGTTTTTTTTTTCATAAAATGTTTTTTATTAATATAATTGAATTTAAAGAAAAATATTTAATTTTATGAAAAAAATAATAATTGGCTCAAGAGGAAGTAAATTAGCACTTAAATATGCAGAATTAGCGATAAATGAGATCAAAAAAATTACTGATGTATACATAGAACATAAAAAAATTAATACCACTGGCGATTTAATTTTGGATAAGCGAACAAGCGAGATAGGTGGAAAAGGGGAGTTTATTAAAAATATAGAAAAGGAACTATTAAATGAGAATATTGATATTGCAGTTCACTCCTTAAAAGACATGCCATCACTTGAAACTGAGGGATTAAAGTTAAATTGTTTTTTGAAGAGAAATAACCCTCAAGATGTTTTAATTAGTAAAAATAATTTTAAACTAGAGGAGTTAAAGAAAAACTCTATTGTTGGAACATCATCTTTGAGAAGAGAATTCCAAACTAAACACATAAGACCCGATTTAAAATTTAAACTAATAAGAGGAAATATTGATACAAGAATAAGGAAACTAGAGAATGAGGATTATGATGCAATTATTTTGGCTAGGGCGGGATTAGAAGTTTTGTCCTTTAAAGAAAAAATTACAGAAATATTTGATTGTGAAAATGTAATTCCATCTGCAGGACAAGGAATCATAGCTCTTCAGTCTAGAATAAATGATTTAGAAATAAATAATATTTTAAAAAAAATAAATCATCATCAAACGTCGATAGAAGCAAATGTTGAAAGAAATGTGCTAAAATTTATAGATGGGGACTGCAACACTGCAGTGGGTATTTACTCTAATATCAAAAATAATAAAGTAGGAGTGGTTGCTGAGTTATTTTCAATAGATGGAAAAAGAAAATATAAGTGTTCTCTTGAGGGACTGGTTAGTGATGCTGAAGGAATTGCCTCAAAAGTTGGAAAAAATTTAAAAGATCAGATCGAAAAGAAAAAATTATGAAACATATTTTATTAACTCGACCTTTAGATGACTCTCTTGACTTAATGTTAAAGTTCAGGTCTGAAGGATTTAAAATATCTCATTTACCTTTAATCAAAATAAAAAGACTTGAAAATAATCAAAAGATAGTAAGCAACTACGATGCTTTAGTATTTACAAGTTCAAATGCAATAAGACATTTGGATGTAAAGAATATAAATAAAAATGTTTATTGTTTTTGCGTTGGTTCCGCAACTGAAAAAACTGCAAGATCCAAGGGTTTCACGAATACATTTTCTGCAGGAGGAAATGTATTAAATTTGAAGGAAATTATAATAAGAAAAATCACAAACAAAAAGATAAAATTTTTATATGTCTCGGGTGAGATAGTATCACATAATTTAAATGATGACTTAAAAGCAGAAGGTTTCTTAATAAACAGTTTTATAAACTATACTGTTGTACATAACGATGAAATTAGTCAAGATTTTTTAGATAAATTTAAAAAAGATATTCCAGATGCAATATTTATTTATTCTCAAAATAGTGCAAAAAGTTTTTTAAATTTATCAAATAAATATGATCTAAATGACTTATGGATGAATACAAATCTTATGTGTTTAGGTGAAAAAACATCGTCAGAGCTAAATAACATAAAATGGAAGAAAATATATTTATTTAATCCTGGTGAAGAGGAATTTTTATTATATAAAATTTAATGATGGATGTTTTTATAAATTTAAAAGACTTATTTATATCAGTTTGGGATAAAGGAATTTTAGGAATTGATATAGGTCAAATAGTGATTGGCTTAATAATTTTTTTAATTTTTTTAATTTTTAGAGGTTTAATAAGTAAACTAATTTTAAAAAAATTAGAGATCATTTCAAAAAAAACAACAAATAAGTTAGATGACACTTTTGTAAAATCACTAATTGGACCTACTAGATTTTTACCTATTGTTTTGGGTTTCTTTTTTGCTAGCTATTATATGACCTTTGGCGACGAAACTAGATCATTTGTAGAAAATGTTAATAGAACTTTGATAACAATTTTGTTATTCTGGGTAATTCACCAAGTCATTGAACCTATATCTTATATTCTCAGTGGGCTAGATAAGCTTCTAACTAGAGAATTAATAGGTTGGATAATTAAATCTTTAAAAATTTTAATTTTTATACTTGGAGCTGCTGCGGTTTTAGAGCTGTGGGGAATAAAAATTGGACCTATAATTGCAGGGTTAGGTTTATTTGGAGTTGCAGTAGCTCTCGGTGCTCAAGATTTATTTAAGAACTTAATTTCTGGAATACTGGTTTTAGTTGAAAAAAGATTTAAAATGGGAGACTGGATTTTAGTTGATGGGATAATTGAAGGTATTGTTGAAAGAATTGGTTTTCGATCAACTGTAATCAGAAAATTTGATAAATCTATAGCAATTATACCAAATTTTCAATTTGCTGAAAATGCAGTAATCAATATAAGCCAAACAACAAATTGGATTATAAGTTGGACTATAAACCTTCAGTATGACTCAACAGTCGATCAGCTTAAAACAGTAAGAAATGAAATTGAAAGTTATATAAAAACAGGTGAAGATTTTAAACCAGAGCTTGGGTATGCAGTAAGAGTTGACAGCTTTGCAGAAAGTTCAATTGATATGTATGTTCGTTGCTTTACTAAAACAGATGATTGGAATGAATGGTTAGCTGTTAAAGAAAGATTAGCAATCAACATTAAACAAATTGTTGAAAATAATAAAGCTTCATTTGCATTCCCTAGCCAGTCTATTTATGTAGAAAAAAAATGATAGCAATCTTTTATTTAGCCTTACAAATCCTAAAATTATATTCTTATGTTGTGATAGCAAATGTTGTTGTTAGTTGGTTAGTAGCTTTTAATATCATTAATACTTCAAATAGATTTGTTTATATGATTTTAGACTTCACATACAAATTAACAGAACCATTTCTAAGCAAGATAAGACAATTTTTACCAAATTTGGGAGCTTTCGATATATCCCCTATAATACTTCTTTTATTGATTTGGTTTATCGAAATGTGTATGAAGCTCTACATTGCACCAATGATATTCTAAATTATGATTTTAATCGATGGAAAAAAAGAAGCTGCAGAACTTAGAGCAAAATTAAAAAAAGAAGTTTCAGAAATAAAAAACAAATATAAAAAAGTTCCAGGTTTAACTGTTATTTTAATTGGCGAACTCACTCCGAGTAAAATTTACGTAAAAAATAAAGAAAAATCAGCGCTTGAAGTAGGCCTGGAGTCTCAAATTATCAAATATCCAGATACTGTTGACGAAAAAATTATTTTGAAAAAAATTGATGAGCTAAATAAAGATAATAATGTTTCAGGCATTCTTGTTCAGCTTCCACTTCCAAAACATATAGATAAACAAAAAGTAATAGAAGCTATTTCTCCAAAAAAAGATGTGGACGGTTTCCATCCAGTTAATGTTGGAAACCTTTCATCAGGTTACGAAAGTTCTGTACCTTGTACTCCGCTAGGCTGTTATTTATTGATTAAAAAAATTGAACCAAATTTAAGTGGAAAGAAAGCTGTTGTTATCGGAAGGTCTAATTTAAATGGAAAACCAATGACTCAACTTTTATTAAAAGATGACTGTACAGTGACGATTACTCATTCAAAAACCAAAGATCTTAAAGGTGAGTGTTTAAAGGCAGACATTCTTATTGCGGCGGTAGGAATGCCAGAACTCGTCAAGGCTGACTGGGTTAAAAAAGACGCGATAGTTATAGACGTTGGAATAAATAAGACTGAAAAAGGAATAGTGGGAGATGTAGCATTTGATGAAGTATCAAAAATTGCTAAAGCTTTGACTCCAGTTCCAGGAGGCGTTGGGCCAATGACAATAGCTTGTCTATTAAAAAATACTATAGAATGTTTTAAAAGAATTAATAATTAACCAAACTTGATAATAAAGAATTAAACTCAACTCCTGAACTTTTAGTATTAAAAAGTTTTTCCCTAGCTTTTTTTTGAAAAGACTTTTTTAGGTCAAGTATATTTTCATTATTGGCAATTTTAATCGCAGTACTTACATATTGATCATTTGTCTCTACAATAGGTGGCTCCTCTATCTCCATTTGATTGTAAGCAGCGCTAACAATTTTAGACTTAATGTATTTAGTTGGTAGTGTAACCGTTGGCGTTCCATAAAACATTGACTCATGAAATGAATTACCTGAGCCAAAATATAATGGATCCAATAATACCGAAGTTGTTCCAAGATGATTAATAAAATTTTCTAAATTTAATGGATCTAAAAAAATGACTCTACTTGGATCATAATCATTATTTTTTTTAAATCTTTCAATAAGTTTTAAATAAAAAACTTTGTTCGTATCTTTGATCAGATATAAAATTCCTTTTTTATCTTTTTTAAGTATATCGAACAGTATTGCATCAAAATCTGGATGAAATTTAAAAATTGTTTGTGGACATGAATAAATATTTTTTTTTGAAATATCCTTATCACTGAGCTTTTTATTAATTTTTGGCAAATCATAAATCATTGGAAGGTTTTCCATTAATAAAAATTTTTCTGAGTATAATTTTTTTGAATTGTCGTTTATTAGCTTTTTGGAGGCGAGAAAGTAATCAATGGTATCAAATCCTGTTGTTTCTGGATGACCCCAAGACATTATCTGGTGTTTTGCTATTCTTATCATAGATAAAAAATAAAATTCTATGGACATTCCAATATCGGGGTAAAATAAGATATTTAATTTTTCTTTTTTTAAAAAATCTAACTTATCTGATAATTTCCTAGGTAAAATAATATTAGTTAAAACTCTTTGCGCTTCCTGCTTTTTGAATTCATCAAATATTTTACCTGGTTTAGTTTTATACGAATGATAAATTATTATTTCAAATTTCTTTGTATCAAGACTAAATATTAAATTTTTAAAAAGTTTACCAATTGTATGATCGGTGAAAAATTCAGATACAAAACCTATCTTTATTTTTTTATTTTTTAAATCATGATTTTCATAATTATGATTAAGTTCTTTATAAATTTTTTTAAATGCAATGAAAATTTTTTTGTTTATCTCCAAATTATCAAATTCATTATATGATAACTCAAAATTTGGGGGAGCAACAATTTGATCATTATCAAAATCAAGTTTTTCATCACTAGAAATGATTTCATCAAGACCAGTTTCGATTCTTTTCCTATATTCCTTAATCTCATTTTTGTTTTTTGCAACAACTGGAAAAAGAAGTTTTTTTTGTATTATCCATTTTTTATTTATTAAAGAGTCTTTTAAGGCCTCATCAACAATATTTATCATTTCATCAATTTTGTCCTGGTTTTTTAAAATTGTGGCTAAGAATTGATAGGCAAAAGGTTCATCCTTTTTAATATTAATTATTTTTTTAACACAAGTTTCCGCATTTTTAAATTCACCTAAAAAAGCATAAACTTGGCTCAGATTTCTTAAAATCGACAAATTATCTGGATAGACATTTATTAGCTTTTCAAAAAGCTCTTTTGATTTAGAATAATCTTTTTTTAAAAAATGTTGATACGCAATTTTAAAAAGTTCATCTGCTGAAAGTTTTTTCACAATTCAAAAGAGAATATAATATTTTTAATAAAATGAAATTTAATTAATTTATGTTAATTTAGACCTTCCACCATCTACTCCAATAATCTGCCCTGTGATCCACGAACTCTCATCAGTGAGTAGAAACTTTGCCATTGCTGCCGCATCCTTACCCTCGCCAATTCTTTTCATGGGATGTGCTTTTGCTATGCCCTCAGCTATTAATTTATTTTTAAGCATTGGTTCAGCAATTTTTGATTTAGTTAAACTAGGTGCAATGCAGTTTACTCTAATGTTTGGGGCAAGCTCAGCCGCTAATGATACAGTTAATCCCTCTAAAGCACCTTTTACTGATGCTATTATGCTATGATTTGTAAAACCTCTTCTAACCGCTACCGTCGAAAATATCACCACAGAACCTTTATTTTTTTTTAAACTTTCTTGAAAATTTTTAATTGTTTCTACTATTGGAAAAAAATTTAAATCCAAACATTTTTGGAAGTCTTCTTTTTTTACCATTCTCAGTGGTTTCAGGTCTATTGAACCTACACAGTAAGCAATTCCTTTAATTTCCTCATTTGAAAATTCGTTTTTTAAACTCTCAATTTTTTGCGGGTTTAAAACATCAACAATAGTATAATTACAACCTATCTCTGAAGAAATATTTTTTAAACTTTCTTCGTCTCTTCCAAGCAGTTGAACATCTTTATTATTTTCAGCCATCATTTTTGATAAATTCGAGCCGATAGAACCTGTCGCACCAAATATTAAATATTTTCCTGACATATCATATAATAGTATTTATATATAAATTATGAAATTATTTATTACACTTGGAAATCAATTATTTCCATTAAAATACTTAAGCCGCTTCAAAAAAGACCATCATTTCTTTATGGCAGAAGATTATGGCCTATGCACTTATGAAAAACACCATAAACTTAAAATATTACTCTTCCTTTCTTCAATGCGATCATACGCAGATAATTTAAGGAAAAACAATTTCAAAATAACTTACTCAAAAATTGATAACTCTGATTTTAAGATCAATTATATATCAAAAATACAAAAATTTATTAAGAAGAATAAAATCAACGAAATTTCTTTTTTCGAAATTGAGGACAAACCATTTGAAAAAAAAATCCTTAATTTTATAAAAAAAAGTAAAATTAAAATTAACATAATTTCAACACCGATGTTTCTAAATTCAAGACATGATTTCCAAAATTACCTTTCTAAATCAAAAAAACCTTTCATGGCAGTTTTTTATAAAGAGACAAGAAAAAAAATGAATATTTTAATGAATGGGGAAGATCCGGTTGGGGGAAAGTGGAGTTTTGATGAAGATAATAGAAAGAAACTTCCTAAAGGAACGAAAATACCAGCCTTACCAAAAATAAATGAGACTTTACATACAAAAAACTTAAAAGGGATAATAGAAAAAACTTTCTCAAAACATCCAGGTTCAACAAAGAATTTTTGGTTTGCCACAGAATTTAAGGATGTTGTTAAATTACTAGATTTTTTTATAAAAGAAAAATCAAATTTGTTTGGTGATTATGAAGATGCTGTAGATCAAACAAATAATATACTATTTCATAGTGCGCTTAGTCCTTATTTAAATCTAGGTATTATTACCCCTGAAATAATATTAGAGAGAATTTTAACTAGTCATAAAAAGAAAAAAATTAGAATTAATTCACTTGAAGGTTACATTAGACAGGTTATCGGTTGGAGGGAGTTTATGCGGGGGATTTATCAAAATTTTGATGTAAAGTTAGAAACTGGAAATTTTTTTAAACATAATCGAAAAATGAAATCTTCATGGTATCTAGGTAATACAGGTTTGCCACCTCTAGACTATGCAATCAAAAATGCAAATGATCACGGATGGTCTCACCATATAGAGAGACTAATGATATTATCCAACGTAATGAATTTGTGTGAGATAAAACCAGTATATGTTTATAAATGGTTTATGGAAATGTTTGTGGACTCATCAGATTGGGTTATGTCACCAAATGTTTATGGAATGGGTTTATTTAGCGATGGAGGAATATTCGCAACTAAACCATATATATGTGGGTCAAGTTACTTTTTAAAAATGATGGACTTTAAAAAAGGGGATTGGTGCAACATAATGGATGGCTTATACTGGAGATTTATAAATAAAAATAGAATTTTCTTTATGAAAAATCCAAGATTATCAATGATGGTGAGAATCTTTGATAAAATGAATTCAAGTAGAAAAAAAATCATTCTTGCTGAGGCAGATAAATTTATTAAAAAAAATACTCATTAAAGAAATCTTTTAATAAATGTTAAATAAATAAGATTTTTCAAAGTTCTAAATATTTCCGCTTTAGGTATTTTTGAAACACCTTTTGTTCTATCATAAAAAGTAATTGGAATTTCTTTTATTTCAATATTTTTTTTTTCTAATTCAAATAACGTGCCCATGAAAAAACTATATCCTTTAGTTTTAACGTTAGCTAAGTCAAAATTTTTTAAATTATTTATATCAAAACCTCTAAAGGAAGTTGTAAATTCACTAGATTTTATACCTGAAACACTTTTTATCATTTTATTCCCAAGTTTGCTCATAATTAATCTAATACCTTTCATCGAGCATTTACCACCGGCTATATACCTAGAGCCTATTACAAAAGGAGAGGTTTCTAAATTTTTTACAAACTCTGGCAATTCTTCAGGGTTATGGGATAAGTCAGCGTCCATAGTTATTAAATAATCGAAACTATTTTTTTTAGCAAAATTAAAAGCAATTTTATGCGCCGAATCTAAACCTAATTTTTTCTCTCGTTGAATAAGAAAAAGATTTTTTTTTTCATCTTTAAGTTCTTTAATAACCTCATATGTTTTGTCTGGTGAATTATCATCGACAATTAGAATTGAGGCGCTTGGAAGATATTTTTGAATATTATTAATTAGCTCTCGAATATTATCTATTTCGTTGTAAGTTGCAGAAAATACTAATATTCTTTTATTGTTATTCATTTAATAATTTATATCTATGAAAGATAAAATTTCAATTATTGTAGGTGGCTCTGGCCAATTTGGTGTTTATCTATCACAGTTTTTATTGAAAAAGAGGCACAGAGTAATTATTACCTCAAGAGATATTCAAAGAA
>TARA_B100001057_G_scaffold499748_1_pt1 | contig 14567 bp, 14 predicted proteins | sample TARA_B100001057 | Tara Oceans TARA_B100001057 (sample SAMEA2621839) | marine metagenome | biome: marine biome (ENVO:00000447); feature: surface water layer (ENVO:00002042); material: "saline water (ENVO:00002010), including plankton (ENVO:xxxxxxxx)" | depth 5 m
CTCCTATATTTTTTAATTTTTTGTCAAACGGAAACAAAGCTCCATTTACATCATGTAGAATTTCCTTGTCGATATGTGCTTGAGTATAACTGTAATTATTTAATTCTACATTAGACATCTCTAAATATATCTTTCATTTCCGGAAATACATCGGCAAATTTGTTTCCTCTTTGTGTATCACATCTTTGTAAAAATTCTTTCATTTCAGGTAGCCGTCTGCTCCAATCTTCACTCTCCATAAAGTTTATCATTCCTTTTAATCTTTGTATACCGTAACTAGCGTTTAAAAAATCATCTTTAGTTACTTTATCTTTATGCCAACTAGGAACTCCTAGCATCCAATTTTCTTCCCACCAAGGAAAAAATTCTTCATATTTTTTCCTACATTCTTCTTTGAACCATTTAGGTAAAACTTTTACATTCAAATGAGGTGGGTGATAAACAAAATGATAATTAATACCTCCTGCTCCAAAAGGCCACATATTAATTTTCTTAAATCCTTGCTGTAATTTCCATTTTATAAAATCTGGAACGTAATATATATTCAGAGCTTGGACAGCACAAGCGATTGTTATTTCTGTATTATTTGGCGTTTCATTATCAAGGATATGGAATACTTCTTCCTGTCTTTTCCAAACACTAGGATACCTTATGTAGCTATTCATATCTTCTATGCTATCTACAGAGTAATGGAATCTTACTAGTTTAAACTGTTTCCATAAATCAAAAAGATCATCTCGCCACTCAACACCGTTTGAATTATAACGTAATTCTAAATCCTTGGCATATCCCATTTTGATAGCATGTTCAAGTATTTCATAATGTTCTTCTATTATTAAACTTTCGCCACCAGCAAAATAAATTTGTTGCATATTAGCCATTTGATCATAAAATTGTTTCCAAAAAGTTGGATTTTGTTTATGCCAATTATAGCTACTTCCATTAGTGCTTCCTTTGTCTCTCCATTGCATAGTTTCTTTCAATGATTCGTTTTTTACATCAGGAAAGATTGCTTTCCAATCTTTTATCCAACCAGAACTATCATGTGGCGAACACATGACACATGCTAATTGACATTTGGTTCCAAATCTTAAATCAATATATGCTAATTGCGGAGGCACACTTCCATCTTCGTTAGTGTTTTCTAGTAGCGTATCGACGTTAACTCTATTACTCCAGTACGCTGTTTCCCACATACGTTTTGAATTATGTCCTGCGGCTTCTTCTTTGTAACATTTTAAACAACTAGGCGGCATTTCTCCATTAAGCATCTGTTTACGCACATTTTTCATATAAGTGCTATTCCAACTTGAAAGGAAGTCACTTACATTTAAATTATTAGGACGGCCTTCTTCGTCTTTCAAAATGCCAACTTGTCCACCGTGTTCTTTATCATTTGTAGCACCTACAGAACTAGCATTGGCTGTACAGCATACACGCATACTACCATCTGGTCTTGTGCTTAGGTGTACCCAAGGAAGGATACAAAATGTGTCTGATACTTTGCTCATATTATATTTACGTGTCCATTTTTTTCTACAATTTCAGTAGTGATTGTACTAATTATATTTTCTTTACAATGTAATCCACATTGAGAAAAATTATCTTTTATTATTTCTCTATGTAAATTGCTAAACCATTCTCCATCAAGAGCATCTTGTACACTTCGATTACCATCAAGTTTATGACTGGTTACATCATATTTGTGTCCATACTTTTCGTATATTTCACGCATGGTTGATTTTGTTCCCCACCAACAACACGGAAGTAGCCAACCTTGATTCGTAATATATAAACCTGTGTCATAACCATGATAATCTGGCCTGTGACATGCTTTACAAACTACCTGTAAGTTAGGTTTCTTGATAGGTGTTTCATATTTTCCCATTGAAGCAGGTTTGATTTCATTATATTGATAATCTCTTGATTTCGCTCCTCGCCATTTTACTCCTCGAAATCCTTCATCTATACTACGTTGCTTTACAAGTTCATCTTGATGTTCGTTGTGTTTAAAATATATAAACTGCCAATAAGCGTTACCCTTAGCAGAAATATACGCTCTAAAATTATCCTGTAATTTATCCCATTTTACATTTCTCCTGTATATATGATTTGTATCTTCTAAACCATCTATACCCCACACTACCCGTATACGAGCATAACCTTTTGGATCTCTATGTAATTGCGTTAGCAAACCTAGCTTTGTCCAAAACTTTTTATCTCTTACGCCGCCATTTGTAGCAATATTAACTTGAAGATCTTTCCTAAACAAATCTGATGTTACAATCCATTCAACAATTTTTAAAAAATCTGGATTGGTACAAGGTTCATCATAATTGCCGCATATATCAATTAGTTTTAAATTTTCCCAATTATCTTTATCAAACCAACTTTTAAATTGTTCAAATGTAGCAAAATTATTATTAACTTCAAAAACATAAGGAGTAGTATCATCTACACCAAACATAAAAACTTTTTCCCTAGCACACTCAGGACAACGTGCTTGACAGTAGTTGGTAATTTCAACCTGTATTTTTTTGACGTCTTTTGCTTTTACTTTCCAACTCATGCCACTTCTTCTTTTTTATTATGATATGCTTGATTGTAACCACATGTCCTTACACATCTTGCCAAATGTAAATCATGCTTAGGATTCCAACTTTGTGAAAGCACTTCAGTATACCAAGGATGTTGTAAAACATCGTCTATGGTTTTAGTTTTCAAACTGTTCCAATCAGTAACATACTTTGATAATTTGTTGTTTATTTTTTCTTGATTTTTAAAAGCACTGTCATAAAGAAAACAACAAGGCCACATTGACAAATCTGATCCAATAAAGATTTCGCCCTGATGATAAAATTTACATTTAATAGTTTGTAATATAGATTCATCCAGTGTTTTATTTTTTATCATTTTATCTAATTGTAAAACTTTTTCTTTTTGCTTATGCTCTTTTTTACCAGTTGTTGTGATAATCTTTTTTACTTTGTTATTCTTTCTTCCTATCTCTGCTATCCATTCATGATAACTGTTACGCATGCCAGTTCTTCTATTAAATCTTAATCCTAATCTTTTAGCATCAGCTATTGCTGTTTCCACTTCATGCTCGTTATGATCAAACACTATATAAGTCCAAGAAGAACCTATTGATTTTTCCTTTGCTTCTTTGGTAAAAGCCTCTAGATTACGCATAATTGTATTCCATTTAGTATTTACTCTGTAAATATGATTGGTTTTTTCATGTCCATCTATACAAAAATCAAACGCTAAAACTTTTTCTTCATGCTTATAAGCTAATTTACCCAGTGATGTCCATGTGTCAACTGTTCCTAAACCTGTGTTTGTGCTGACACTTATTCTTTTAGAATTATTAGAAAGCAAATATTTTACCATATCAAGGAATTCAGAGTGTATTAACGGATCTCCTAATACTCCACAAAACTTAAAATGCTTATCTTGTATATGCCTTTTGGTAGGAAAAAGTCTACGCAAATCTGCTAATGAAAAACTTTGAACGTTGAGTATGTCTAAATTTAATGTTCTAGCACAACCTGGGCAGGCGGCATTACAATCACTAGTAATTTCTAGTTCAACATTTTTTACAAAGTCTATGTTCATTTGAATTGCTCCGCAAAAGGATCAAACTCTGCTCCACACTTCATAGCACAAACTTTAAGTTTTCCATCATTACAGCTTTTTTTACCCCAACTATCTTGTATTCTGTCAAATAATCCTGTAGCAAATACTTTATCTATTCCATTACGAGCATCAAGTAATTTCTTATCTGGAATGAAATCCCATATCTGTTCTACTCTATGATCCTTGTGCCACCATTTATACATACGTCCAGCTGTCCAACAACAAGGTAAAGCTAATCCTTCAGCAGTAATAAACATGCTATTTTCTTTTTTTACCTTACATATAATAGGAGCGGCATCATAGTAGTTGTCCATTGTTCCATATTTTTGTAACAGAGCATCTTGTTTTGAAAGTGCTTTGTTTAAAAATTTTTTATTAGGCTTTTTTATTTCTGTTGTATTGTTACCTTTTCGGTCTTTAGCTTGATGCTTTTCTTTTTTAGCACTATTGGCCGCAATAAATCTACCTGTCTTTTTTGCTACAAATTTTTCAAAACCCTTTTGTTCACTTAAAGCCCTAGCTTCTTCAACCTGGTGTTGGTTATGTTCAAATACTAAAAAATCCCAACGGGCTCTTCCTCCTGCTTCTGTGAACGCATCCATAGATCGTTCAACAGCTTTCCAACTTACACCTTGTCTATAAAGATGATTAGTGTCGGCGAGACCATCCACACTAAAAATAACAGTCCCCATACGGCCAAATGTTTCAGCCAATTTTGTCCACCATACTTCATCTCTTGCTCCTGCGTTTGTATTCATACTTAACCATATGTTAGGATTTGCCCAACGAAAGTATTGAAATATTTCTAATGTATCTTTAGCAACAATAGGATCTCCTAAGTTACCACACATATACATAGTGTCTAATTGTTCAATAAATTTTTTTGGAAATATTTTTACACAATCATTATAAGTTAATTCATCTAAATTAATATGAGGATTAATACCTTCTCCGTTACAGTTACGATCGCACATAGGACAGGCGGCTTGACAATTCTGTGTTACCTCCAAGTGTACTGTCCGTATGTCCTTTAAACTGTACATTACTTGTATCCGATCCTCATAAATCTATTATACTTAGGTAATTCTAAAACTCCGGTATACAAACAATCTGTCATAGGTGACTGGCCAGCAAATTCAATTGGATTTCTAACACAGTTTACATGTTCTTCAACATTAAAAAAATTATTTGACTGTAGTACTACTAATCTTCCATCTGGAATTTTATCATACCATTCTGTAAAATTTTCAATGTGTTCACAACTTGTATTAATAAAAGTATCTGGTTTATCCTTCATTTTAATAACTTTATTACTTGCTATTGTGTTGTAGTAAAAGTTGCCAATTGTTCCGTCACTAGGAGCAGGTGCCACAGAGTATTCAAAATTCATTATGTCTAATGTACTAGCTTTGAACTGATAATTGTTTTTTACATGTTTACGATTGATAGTATCAGCTATTTCGGCACAGCTTTCATCAATATCAAAGCTCCTAATTTTACCAATTGAACACTTACTTTGGAATAACATAGCCGCCAATGTTCCGTACCATCCAGCACACAAAAATATAGTTCCTAATGGTATGTCTAATTCTTCTAATTTTTCTACTAACCATCTTTTGCTTTTTAGTTGCCCCCAACTAAGAGCATCACTAAGATCAACATCGTGATTATCAATAGCATTTCTAAGATTATTGAAAATAGGATTATCAGTTAGTACCAACATCCTTCCAAATATATCTTTATCGTCTTGCCAATCAATACTCATCAAATCTCTCCTTCAACCAATCAAAATCATTTATTAACCGAAGATCAGTCCCCCCAGAAAGGCCAAACTCCATACCAGCCCTAGCACCTCGAATCGCAAATTCACCAAACTCTCTATCGTGTCCCACGGTTGTCCAAGTTTTAAGTCTTGCTTCTGTTTCTTCATTTTTTTGTCTCCTTATTGTTTTGCTTGATAATTTAGCACATTCTCTAAAAGCACTTTTCCAGGTGTTAAATGGATCAGTGTTGAATGCCGTAATATTTGCTACTTCATTTATTATTTTAAAATTACTTGATATACTGGTTGTCATGTCTGTTGTGGTTGTATCCATTTGCTTTGTAGCAGTAGTTGGAAATAGTTTTACTCCTCCATATCCGTATACTAAATCATTTATAGGATTCACACTTCTATATACATGAACAAAATTTTCATCATCTGTTGTGTAATTAAATTTAAAGTCTGGCATGATCTTAGCGTCACCGTCAACTATATAAAAATAACTTGTTGAAACAAGATTAGCCGCGGCTACATGAGCATTATGTATGCCTTTGACGTCTTTCACACGTTTTACTCTATCTCCAAACATTGTAACCGTATTGAATCTTTCATACAAGTCACTAAAATTTTCTTCTGCGTTAGGTTCTTTATAACTTATAAAAACTATATCATACATTATTTTTCCTATGCCATTCTTCTATTTCAACTCTTTTGTTTACAAACTTATCTGTTTTAATGCTAGGGTGTGAAAATATTGCGTCAATAGCACTTACTTTTCCACAGGTATTAGCACAAAAAAGTGTTTTACCATTTGCTATTTTATCTATATCCCAAGAATCAGCAAAAACTTTGTTTAGATGATTACCTTGTAATATTTGTTTAAGTGTGTGTTTGTGTAAATCAAACAATTCCCAACCATGTTTATTCATATGATTATGTAACTGCATGGTTTCTGGCCAAGTATATCTTCCAACTAAATGTGTTCCCATATAACAACAAGGCATAACTATTCCCGAACTATCTATAAACACTTCTTTTTTAAGATCTCCATTTTCTCTTACATTTTGACTTTTACAATAAATTTTACAATTATCTTGTGTTTCATAATTTGCTTCTTCTAGTTCATTAGGATATACATTTGTTACAGCTACGTCCCAAAGATTATAATCATTTTCTTTATTTTTCTTTAACTGTCTATATTCACTTACATCAAAAGGGTAATGTTTATATTCTGTATCTCCAATAGGATTTTGTAAATTCCTATATTCTTTGTTTTTAGGTGCTTCTATCCAATAATCTAAATTTCCTTCTTTATCTAAAGCTGGCATACCTTTTAATGATGTTCCGTTATCAACCCCTAATGATTTTTTGGTTAAAAAATGTGTAAAGCCTAATTTTTTTGACATTTTTCTTGCTTTTTTAATTTGGTGTTCGTTATGCTCAAAAACAAGATAATCCCATATACTTGTAGCCCCTTGTGAATTGTATGCTTTTACGTTGGCTATTAATTTGCCCCAGACTACATTACGTCTGTATAAATGATTTGTATTTTGTAAGCCATCTATGCTAAACGTAAAGTGCCATCTATTTCCTTTATTTTTATTAAACAGTGTACCTACTTTTTTCCACCAGTCTGGTGTACGCATACCACCGTTAGTATTGACATGTACTTCAGTGTATTCCATATTATCTGAAATGTATTGGCAAATTTCCAAAAAATCTCTTGCTACACAAGGATCTCCATGTACTCCGCAAAATAAAATTATCTTAATTTGTTTCAACACTTCAGGTGGTATCCATTGTTTAAATTTTTCTAAAGTAATTTGCCCAATAGTCAAGTCAGGGCGGATTAAAGGACTTGCTTTATGAAATCTAACGCACATAGGACAGGCGGCATTACAAGCATTGGTTAACTCAATGTGTAACTGATCTAAAGATTCATAGTTCCAAAAGTTATTCATAGTTTCTTGTCGCCATATTTAAAAAAGGCCATGTTTCCTTATAGTTTTGCTTACGCCATACATCATGTATTTCAGTTTTTTCGAGCCAAGTTTTCCATAAATCTTTCTTTGGTTGTCCGTTTTGTATAAAATTTATGATTCCTGGTATCCAAGTCCACGCATCCACGTTCTGTTTAGGTACTCTATCAAAATTTTCAATTGCCTTTGCTTTTAACTTTTTAGGCAAATGACTAATATTAAAATACTCAGGCCCGTGAACAAGATTTAAATACAATCCTATGTTATGTGGCTTATAATATTCATACCAATGATTAATTGTTTCAGGCAAATCAAATACATTTGTTGTGCTGATTGTAATACACCAACTTAAAAACATATTTTTGTTTTTTTCCTTAAGTTCAATACTGTTTTGTATAATTTTTTCAGCATCACTCCATTTACCTGGATATCTCATATACTCAAATTGGTTTCCTATACCATCTATACTGAAACTAAGATTAATCATCTTAAAATTTTTCCATAAGTCTACTTGTTTTGGCCAGTGTGTACCATTCGTATTATAATGTAATGATATATCTTGACTGTATCCTTTATCAACTGCTACTTGTAGTAAGTGCCACATACGTTTACTCATAAAAGGTTCACCTCCGTAGAAGTCAAACTGTTTAATAGTTGGTAAGTTTTTTTCAATATCTGGCCAAAAAGGACTATCATCCGCATAGTAAAGATTATACTTCTTCATAGAATTAGCAAATTCTTTGTATGTCATTTCATTTTTTCTATAAAGTTCATAGTATTCTTTATACCATCCACTACTAATAGCAGGTTGGCATGTTCTACAACTTAGATTACAAGTATTTCCTAAATTTAATTCTACCTTAGCTACTCCTTTATACGGTTTTTTTAAATGACCTGTTTCTAACTCCCAAAAATACCTTTCATTATCTCGCATACGTTTGCTTTTTCTACCAGAATCTTCTTCTTGCCAGCAAAGAGTACAAGCATCATGTTTATGTCCATAATCAAGTGCTTGTCTAATTTCCTTAAATTCGGCTTTATTCATTATTTCGTCAACTGTATTGACACCTAATTTTATTTCTTCTTCATGATTCCTGTGCATACAGCAAAGTTTTGTGGTTCCATCGTTGTTACCACTAAAAGCATAATGAGCATTTACACACCAACTATGTCTGTTTTGATCAGTTACCATAATTTTCGTATATTCCTTTACAATACTCATAAAAATCTTTATATATAGGAAAAGTTTCTAATAAATCTGTGCCTAATCTTTTATCATTTTCTGTAAAGAAAGTATAAAAGTCTCTGCGACCTTGTTTTATTTTTTGTTCTGACACAGGATTTTGATACATGTAATCCCGTACCCTTTCCATTTTAGCAATTTCTACGCTTTCAAACCATTCTTTATTATCTTTCATGTACTCTACATGTTCGTCCATATACTTTCTAAATTGTACTGGTAATATATTAAGCATCCAATGAGGAGGCTCTTTTAGATATGGTGTGTCAAACTGTAAACTTTGTTTTCCGTATTGTTTTCGCCATTCCATTACTTTATTTAAAAAGTTTTGAAATGTTGCTACACACAATACATTAAAAGTACACATAATATTAACTTGAAAGCCTTTATTGATTGCTTCTATAAAGTTTCTTTCCCAATGAGGACATTTTAATCCTGTACGCATGTATTCTGCTTGACTACCCCAACCTTCTATACTTGTAAACAAACTAAACTGTCTAATCTTTTTTGACTCTAGAAGACTATGTATCCTACCATACAATCTATCCATTTTAGCTGTGGTAACTCCTAAATTACTATTAAGACTTATTTCTAGTTGTGGAGCTGGTTCTTTTTCTAGTAAATCAAAAAACTGCATGGCGCCAGGATTCATTAATGGTTCTCCTCCAGTAATTCTAAGAGTATGTAAATCTTTCCTCAGATCTGGCCACCATTTCCAAAATGCTTCAATGTAAGGATTTTCATCCTTAGGAGCATAGTATCTACCTCTGTCCAAAAATTCTATTCCATATTGGTTGTAAGTTACATCATAATTACCATGTTTTTTTATTTCGTCAATCCACATTGTACTAGCTTGTGGGCAACAATATCCACAGCGATAATTACAGCCATTACCAAAACTAACTTCTAAATATCTTGGGTTTATATTTTCTTGCCAAGACATCTTAGCTATATTATCAATTTGAGGTTCGGCCCATTCACTAGAACTATGAATCATTCTATCTGAAATCTGGTCTCCTTGTAAGTCTTCAATGTTCCAGCAATATCCACATTCTTCTGGTCTACCACCTTCCAACATAGTTTTACGTTGTTGTTTTTTCCATTCAGTGTTATGTAAAGCACTAGGATCTTTTTGTATTTCTTCTAATGGAATATGTTGAGGCCTTGGGTGATAACAACTGTGATTATCTCCAGTATGTAAATATAAAGTTTCATGTAACCACTTCATAGCACAAAAGCCACAGCCAACTTTATCAAGTTTCTTACCTACTTCTTTTATATGGTCTACTCTATCCATTTACATTCCTCCCAAAAATTTTCCATTTCAGGAAAAGTATTGAGCAAATTTGTTTTTCGTCTTTGATCATGTTCAATAAAAAATCTATAAAAATTTTTCATTGCCCTTGGTTTATTAAAATTTGTAGGTGCTTCTATCCAATCTATTAATCGTTGTATCTTTTTTATTTCAAAATCTGAAAAACCTTGGAATTGTTTTTCAGTTTCACCGTCTTTATATTTTTCCATAAATTCTATACATTTATTTAATTCATTTATTCCTTTAGGATGTAACTTGGCATTCATGAAATCTGGGCTATGTAAAGGAGGAATATCAAACCAAATTAACTGTCTTTTTTTACTATATTTTCTTCGTAAATTTAAAATATTCTTAATATAATTGAAAATACCACTATAACTAAACACATTAAAAGTAATAATAAATGTTAAACTATGCCTATGACATTTGCCTAAAAATTCCTCTACGTTATTTAAAAGTATAGGAAAGTTCATTCCGTTACGAATGTATTCGGCTTGGCTTCCCCAAGAATCTAAACTACAATAAAGCATAAAATGATCTACGTTTTTAGATATATCATTCATGCTTGTCATAAATTTTGCCCATTGGCCTTTTGGAGGACAACAGTTACTTGTAATACTCAACCTAAAATCTTCTTTGGGATTTTCTTTTACATAGTCAAAAATCTTAAAAGTATTCTTATCCATTAACGGTTCGCCACCTGTCATCCTAAATGTTTTTAATGTTGGATATATTTCCGGAAACCATTTCCAAAACGCTTTTACATAAGGATTATCAGGACTATTGTTTGGCTTATCCATATAAGTCATATCATTATGTAACTTATCTGATAGCTGGTAAGGCCCGTGTTCGTTTATCTCCTTATGCCACTCAGTAGATAACACAGGACTACAATAAGCACATTTAAAATTACACGCTTGATTAAAATTTACTTCTACATATCTTGGTTTGGCATTGCCTGTAAATCCTATTTTACGAGCTTCTTCAATTATTTCTGGCTCATAAACATCTTTACTTCTATATGCTCTATCACTAAGTTGATCACTATGATCCTCCATTTGCCAGCAAAAATTACATTCATCAGGTCTAACACCATCAAGCATTTGTTTGCGTTGCTCTTTTTTATAACTTGTATTATGTAAGGCACTAGGATCTTTTTGTATTTCTTCTATAGGAATGTGATGACTTTTGGGATGATAACAACTATGCGTTTTACCTGTTGGTAAATGTATACTTACATTAAACCATTTAGCCAAACAGAAACTAGGGCTTACTTCATTAAGCTCTTTAAACACATACTCAGCATCATGGAGGTATCTTGATTCAAATTTTCCATTTATTTTGCGAAGTTCATTTCCTCTAATGTTCCTGTTATATTTCATTCTATATCTATGAACTGTTGATCACTGCTCCTTGCCGGATTCTGATAGACTGTTTTAAAGAACTTACTTTGGTCTTCATCTAATGGCTGTACTGCTATAGGAACGTCCAGATCATTCTGTAGTTCAGATCCTAGTCTATATATCTCTTCGTGTACAACATCTTCTGGCATAGTATCTCTACCTGCCCATAATTCATTTAAATATTCGAAATCTCTTACATTTACGTAATCCCAATCAGAAAGCATAGTCATTGCTAATCCTTCTCTAGCTCCATAAATTGCCCACAAGCCATTTGGTACATCTTGTCCGACCATTAGCCATATCCATAATCTATGTAAATTTTTCCAATGTCCGTTTAAGAATTGATCCTTGCTTACTTTTATTCCTTGATCAAGTGCCATCTTCACACCTTCTCTAAAACCTGCTCTCCAGGCTTGATGAGGAGTTTTATTGTTATGAACAAAACTGTACCAACTGTTTTGTTGAATATAATTTAATTCCCAACAAAAATCAACCTGTGCTTTATCTGATTCTGCCGCTTCGTGCGTTTTCATGTTAAGCACAAATTCTTTAGGCCAACATTTTAAACCGCCATTACCGTACATGAGTCCATTTATAGTGTTAAGACCGCACCAACTAATAACACTGTTTGCTAAATCTGTATGCTCATCAAAGTCAAGAACTTGATTAATAAATTCTTGCTTTATTGTATTATCACCATCGACTGTCACAAACCTATCTGTTTCTGATAGTTTAGCACAAGCCTTGTGTGCCGCATCTGATCCTTCTACTCCATGGACACGTTTTGCCCACGGAACTTTAGATAATAAGTCTGCGTAATTTTCTTCAGCATTTGGTTCATCATAACTAAGATAGATTATATCTAATTCTGCTATTCTCACTTTCATTATATTTCCTCATAGACACAGTTAGCTAAATCACTATCTGTAAAAATACTAAATGTATCATTTATGTTAATTGGTTTTTTATCTTTTGATGTAATATCAAAAGTTATCGTATCGTATAAAATGTGCGGATCACCTTTTTTCGTAAAACTAAAAGTAACTTGTTTTTCTAAGTTAACATTGGTTGTTTTCATCATATCGATCAATTCAAGACCAGTTGTTATATAACAGATTTTTTTCTTTTTGTCAACTGTTAATAATACATCATAAAAAGTGTCAACTTCATCCTTGCTTTTTACTTGTCCAAAAGTTTCTCCAATATCGGCAACAGCTAATTTACGTAGAAGAAAAGTTTTTTGTTGTCTATCATAAGCAACAACATAGTCAGACATTTTTTCCTTGTATGTTTTTATAGGTTCGATTTTTTCTTCGCTTACTTCAAAATGTTGATACCCTGGTTCCACGGAAGGCCCTATGCTAAAAATATCACCTGTCTTTTGATCAAAGCAGACATATTGTGGCGTATGCATTTTAGTATGTTTCATTATACAATCCTATTACCCTTTGACAAAATTTGTTATCTGTGTAATGAAACAGCCCATGTTGTTTGTAGTTTCCTACTTTTAAATTTAATTCTTCATCAACATAAAAAGGCACTGAGTCTAGCCATGTATCAGAAGGACTGCTCCAACCTTGTAATTTACTTTTCATATGAACCATATTAGCAGAATACACTGTATAATTTTTTAAGCAACTATCTAATACACAAATAGAATGATTTACATCCATGCTTTTTACTTGAGGCATTTGTTTAGGTACATACACTTTGTAAAAATCTTTATAGTTTTCGCAAATTAATTGTAATTTTTTGTAATACATTAACGCAGGATCTGTCTTTTTAAAATAATGAAAAGCACAATATACATTAGGTATATTGTTAGCTAAAAAAGTTTTTCTATAATATTTGTCTTCTACTTTTATATTCCTGTAATCTCTAATTTGTGTTAAAAATCCTATATCGTTTGTTGAAAAATATTTCCACCAATGACTTACATCATTCAAAAAAAGCATATCTGTATCTAAAACCACAGTTTCTTCATAAGGTGTGACATGAAATGCTTTCCATCTATGTTCTGTTTTGTAGAAGCTATCTTTATCATCGTGCCACGGCACATCAATTATTTTATCAAACAAAGATACGTATTGATCAGGAACAGTATCACTAGTAACTAAACTAATATTTTTTATGTTTTGCGTTTTCTTAATACTCATAGCTAATAGACATGCTTGTAAAACATAATCTTCACCCATAGCCATAACTAGATATCCTTTATCCATTTATATGCTCCGCTAAACTAAATTTATTCATAAGATGTACATTACAATCTTTTGTTGATGCTAATACATATTCACCACTGTAATTCTGTTTCTCCACTAGAATTTTCACACAGTTATCTTTAATAGAATGAACAAAATCTCTGTCTAATGAATAAAACATTTTTCCAGGAAGTTGTCCTGCCCAGTCACCTTTTTCAAAACCGTTCATCATGTGTATTCCAATACTAAACAAATGATCATTCCTAAAAGTTTTATCTAAATTATAAACTTTTCTATAATGTTCATAATTTTTTTGTATATGCTGTAATAAATTAAAAAATAATTTTGTTTCAGAATTTTTAGTAAAAAAGAAACACGTTGCCCAATAAAACTTAATTCCTGTATCTTTGATGTAATCAAACTCTTCTAATTTTCTCCAATCACAAAGATCAGTTGCTTTATCATAAATTAAAAAGTTTTGTGTTTGATTAAAACAATTTAATAATGTATCGTTACAAATAATGTAATCAGTGTCAAGCACAATAGTATTTTCATAAGGAGTAAGATCATAACTATTACTTCTTGAAGCATTTTTAAAAACCAACTGATGATGATGTAAAGTTCCGTTATAATATCTTTTGAGGTTTGAATTTTGATCTTCTACTTCAATGACACTGTCAAAAATCTTTTTATCTTTTGCTGTTAAATCTTTAGGTGTTGAGGTGACTACTGTTGTAGGTAAATCAAGATACTTTTTTACTCGTTTTGCTAAAAACGTTGCTTGTTTTAAATAATCAATTTTTCCATTATTATGAGCAAAACATAAAACACCATTAGACATCAACTATACTTTCTACACTTCTTTTAGTAGCTATTAATCTCTTATATGATGTTAGGTACTTGTTTGTAGCATCAGCATATTTCTGTAAAGCTAATCCGTGAAAATCTTTTACATCAGCTATGTCAATAGGATTATTGTTATCATCTATCAAGATAGTATTACTAACATTATTAGATATTAACATATG
>TARA_B100001057_G_scaffold136568_1_pt1 | contig 14548 bp, 21 predicted proteins | sample TARA_B100001057 | Tara Oceans TARA_B100001057 (sample SAMEA2621839) | marine metagenome | biome: marine biome (ENVO:00000447); feature: surface water layer (ENVO:00002042); material: "saline water (ENVO:00002010), including plankton (ENVO:xxxxxxxx)" | depth 5 m
TATGGTACCTTCCATGATACGGATAAATTTGCGTATGTCTTCCATACAACTATTTATCTGATTTAATAAATCTTTCTGATCATATAATCAAACGGCTGGACAGTTCTAATCTCGAATGATTTGCCATCGAGTTCACTGCCTTTGATGTGAGTCGGTGTCCGTTTGCTGATACTTTTAAGTGAAAAAACTTTTTTTGATTTTGGGTTCGGAGTTAAGTTGCCTTCTTTATCCTCTGAACAACCACCATCAAACCAAACAGTAAGTTCATACTCTTCGTAGATGAGTTCGTTCCACCAGTTGCGAATTGCTTTCATGTTGCTCCTATACTTCGTTCATAGTACTGACTTTTGTCAAGTACCTTTCCTTTTGCCCTTGTGTGTCTATTACAGGGTCTTCGCAGAACAGTCTTATGTGTTCTACTAATTCAAAACTCTGTAGTATTTCGCCATGCCCGTATGGTAACTCCACACTTTTAAGCCTTCTAAATCCTTCTGGGTAATTTCTAGCACTATCGATAGGTATAGTACCGTCGTTTTCTGATTTGCCTGTACCTGCTAATCCATTGCCACCATGGTGCGGGTTAGCAACGATGTTCTTCACAGGTATAGTTAAGTTGATGTTGTTAATTGTTTTTAATAGTTCACTGCCAGGCTTCATGTCGTTCCAAACAGGATCTGATAAAAACCAATTAAGTATTCTAGCGGTTGGCGAACCTTTCCAGGGCGATGCTACTGCTACCATGCCCTTTACGTTACGAACATCTTTGCTTAACCATTCTGCTCCTAGCAGTCCACCATAACTGTGACCTACTATAAACTCTACTTCGTTTGGACTTTGTATGCGTTCAAAGATTTCTTCGTGACTGTCGCCTACTTGATATTCAAGATACTGTAGTTCCTGATCCAACCACAATGACAGATAATTAAATATCATTGCGGACGACCCGGCGCCATGTATCATTAGTATCATAATAATACTTATCTGAGATTGTGTAATTTATGTACTAAACTGATTACTCGGCACTGGATTATAGTCTAATTTAAGAAAGTCCTCTTCATATATTTCGCAAACATTTTGTATTACTGTTTCGTTATTCATATATTCTTCGTAAGTAATTGATGTTTTTCTTTCTACTTCTATCGGTACTTCTTTTGTTATGCCTAGGTGTGTTTCTATTTCACTTATGTCTATATACTCAATATCCGATCTTGTGTACCAATGACATTGCGGTCTTACAAAACGGTCTAGTTGTACTTGTTCATTTAAATAATTTAATTGTAAAGCAAAGTGTTCGAAACATTTTATTATTTCATCGGCACCTGCTCTGGTAGTAGGCATCCATGGTGGTGTTACGTCGGTATTCGTGAACCAATAATTTGGTGGCTCGCGATCGGTTAAGTACATTAATTCAAATATACTAACTAATCTTTTTGTTGGATTACGCATAACTGCTAACAGGTTATCTGTATAGTCTGGTAGGAAACAATCTATGTCGTAGTTATGTTCGCATTGCGGATCTACTTGTCTCATACAATTTCTAACATGCTTACTTCCGCACCTTTCCATTGCTATATACAACAAACTCAGTTTAGGCGAAAAAGTATATCCAGTTGGAAGTATCATAAGTGTTCTACAAGTTTGGTTTCAGCAATTGCCAGAATTCATTGTGTTCTTCTGGCGTAACATGATTTACCAAAGTGCGACTGTTGTACGCATCGGTTCCGTAATCTTCTGGGTACGCCATTGTGCCCTGTTCTTGGTAATCGCCTATACATGGCAAATAGTTTACACCATCGCGTTGTTGTCTGACATTTCCAGTCAGCCACATTTCACTGCCAAGACTGATAGATTCGTGTAATTGATATAAACCGTGATACATATGGGATGAAACTTCATCTTCCCATTTCCAGTCGTGATACAGCAACATAGTTTTGATATATTCTACGTCTTGGCCCATAGGGTGTTCTTCTATAGCATAATCGGCCATGGTGCCGATATTGTTGCTGTATAGGTTTGTGTCTATAGGCATGTGCTCTTGCCATGGCATTGGTTCTTGCTTGTTTTCTCTATCTGGCCAGACCAGTCCAGGTGACCACCAATTTAAATTTGCTATACCTATTTTGTAATCAAACTCGCTGTCTATGTAAGATTTGTGACATACTCTGTCAGGACTTGTACCCCAACATACCAATATGTCATGAACAGGATTAAATTCTTGCTCTGCTGTTCTGCCAGGCCAATGATGATTTAGCAGTATCTGTTTTCCTACATAACATATTGCTTTTGTGTCAAACCCACCGCGACCCAAGTTAAAAATTCTTTCACAACCTTTATGTTCAGCAAATTGCTTTAACCAATGTGTACCGTCACTGGCATCGAATGTAGCAAAACTATCACCAGTTATCCAAAGTGTTTTAGGTCTATCGTGTGGGTTCATATACGTCTTTCCAACTGCTGTATAACTCGTACTCGAGGTCGTATGCTGGGCCTTCTGCTGTAATACCATACTGTAAGTTTTGTTTTACGTGAACCATTTCGTGTGCTAATGTAATACCCCAAGCAGGACTGCCCATGGCAATATGTATTTCTGCTAATTTATCTGTAGGGTCCCAATCACAGAAACCATATAAATTTTCCACTGACTCTCCTTGGTGTAGTATGATACTACAGGTACAATCGTATCCGCCTATGTCTAACAACTCAATATAATGCTCACTCATACTGTATATAGTGTCGCTGTGAGTAATCTTTTCTTTGAGATCGTAATTTTCTATTGTTAGAATCATTTGTATATTTTACTGGTCTTGTATTAGTTTGTCAAGTTCTTTCTGCGCCTGTATCTCTATGTAGTTAGCACTATGCTGTAATGTTACTTCTGGTATTTCCAAATGACTGTCCCATGTAAGTTGTCTTAATATAAATCCAGTTACTTCGTTATAGTCTAAACTTGGTAGTGTAGGATGATTTAATAAACCCAAATGTACTGTCATTATTCTACATTTCTTTTCTGCGTTATTGTAAATTAAATTGTTAGCATAATGTGTTAAGGCGGCCTTTTGTGCCGCATACATATACCCTTTGCTGATATTTGGTTGATGTGCTCTGCTAGATATGTTTACTATTATTTTCTTTTTATGATCTTTAAAATGTTTGAAACAATCTTCTAACAGTTGTACTTGATCAAATCCTATATTAGCACAATTAATAAAAACATCATAATGTTTGAAATCTATATGACTGCTGGTGCGAAACGAATCTACTTTGTGTTTTTCGCCAAGATAGGGAGTTGCTTCGATGACTGCTTTTATATTTCCTGCTAATCCTGTACTACCTGTTATTGCTACTTTCATATTTCTGTACTATATTAAAACTTTTATCTCCAAAGAGTTGTCCGTTGACACTACACTTGTCGCATGGTGACGCACTCCTGTCTCCTTTTGCTAGTCTGTTTCTTATCTTACGCATAGGTTTACTAAACCATACATCGTGTAGATCTTGTTGTAATAGATTACCTACAACATGTTCTTTACCCCAATCATTAGAACAAAATAACACATCGCCATTCCAATCTACAAACAGTTTATAAAAAGGATAGTAGCATACACTACCCTGTAGTTCACTTATATTCTCTTCATCAATATTTAACCAATCAATAGTACCGCTTCTGTTGTTTATGAACAAGCCGTAATCTTTTTCGCTGTAGTGTGCTCTGTATTTTGTTTTGTCTTTGTGATCGACAATCATTGGATCAAAAATATCTATCTGCTCTAAGCCATCATATAAGTTTATATATAACCAGTCTAATCCTGCGTCGAATAACCCCTCTACAACCGTCTTAGTAAGTTTATCTCCATTGGTATTACATTCGAGTGTAGCATTTGGTAAACGTTGCTTAAAAGACCTTACAATGCGTCTAAAGTCAGGATTAAGCAAGTTCTCACCAAAGCCTGAGAAACTTACTTTACCTTCAAAGTGATGTTTTGCTAGGTTGTCAGCAATAAGTCCAGCACCACTAGGTGTCATGTGTAAGTTTCTGTTTGGATATACTTCATCGTTATATCTAGGACAAAACACACACTTTCTATTACACAACTCTGTAGTATTAACTTCTACAGTTAGAATACTCTTTATAGGATTGTCAGCAGAGTTCTCAAAGTGCTTTGCTTCTTGTGATTTTCTATGCGATAAGAAATCGTCCTTATTATTTAATGCCATAACAATATTTATAGTAAATATGTGTATGTGGGTTAGATTATTTAAAACAAATAGAAAGGAAACTCATGCTGTAGTTCAAGTTCCTAAAGTAATGAATAGTTTTATAAACGACTTATGGATTTTAAAGAAAGTTCATTGCCTTCACAGTTACGAACATAGGTTTCAACTTTTAGAAACAATGAAAAAAGCAACATTCGAACATAAGGTTGATAGAATTATTATACCATTGCGAAATCCTTATGATAGATTTTGGGACGGCATAACAGTAGCAGGTAGAGATTCTATGCTGGAGATAAAAGAAGAAAATGCTAAAATAGTATGTAAGTGGCTAGCAGAATTAGTTGTCTCAGACCCAAATACGCAAATTCCTGGACCCACAGATCACTTCATGCCTTATCTAGATGATGACTTTGTAGATTGGGTCACCAAAGGAGATGTTGTTTATACCACAATTGATATTGACGTGGGTCCAGACTATCTTCTATATTGGGATTACCATCATGGTGTTGACGATCCACCGGTGTCTAATAAAAGTTCTTCCGAAAGAGTTCAGTTTAGAGAACATCTTATAGACTATGGTAGTTCGGCATTTCCTGACAAATATAAAAAATTCTTTGAGCCTATAAATGAGAATATAAAAAGACTAAGAAATGGGTCTACGCCACTCTTGTAAGCGACTGTCAAACATTTCTGCCCATTCGTAATTTTGTTCCATTGTTAAATGATTTACATAGAACATACTGTAACTGTTTCTTTGTGTTTTACGTTTGCCGTCTACTCCGTCTATGTCAATAAAACTTGCGTTGAAATCTTTACGACAATGGTCAGCAATAGTAATAAATTTATCGTATGGCCTATAGTCGTGTTTAGGTGAACCCCATATAAAAGGAATATTTTTTATAGTCATTTTTGCTAACATACTATAAACTGTTTCGGCTTCATGTTGTATATTCCATAGACCTTTATAGTGCTTGTAATCTGTCATGCTGTCATATGCTTCAGCACCTATTTGATTTTCTATGTCTTCTACAATAGGACCCATGTCGTCTGGTATTGCGGCAAAGCCTTCCCATGGCCAATATCCTTTTTGATTTAAGAAAGCATGTTTCCATCCACTACCAAAACTTGTATGTGTAGGCGGCCCATTTGGTTTACTACCACATTCAACTTCATGCCCTACTCTGGAGGCTTGCCAGTTGAGACTTCTGGTAACGTCAAAAGTGTTATACTCTGTGATACCATTTAGTCGAGCAGTATCTCGCATAGGAGCAGAATATAAAAGAATAACAAACATATTTTCTGTGTAAAAATTATCTATTATGTGCCGTAGGTTACTTGCTGTTGTTAAATTATCAGCACCAGTGATAGCACTGACTTTTAGATTTTTATATTTTTTCTTAAGCAATAAACACCAGTCATACTGCGAATCTACTGTTTTGTTCACTCGTGGATTAAGTTGATAATCTTTGACTGCCGTTCTGTAACCGTGAGCATAACTATCTCCGATTACCCATATATCCATATCTTCTATTTTAGACATTGTGTTTTACCTTATCCCAATATGCTATGTGTCTGTTTGCTGTTAAATGGTTTGCTTGTTCTTTTCCTATTGCTGGCGGCCAATTTTCTTCTACACCCCATATTTGACCCGCGGTAGGTAATCTGCTTGAACCATACACTAACACATTATTTACTTCTTTTATAATGTGATTGAGATGATTCGTGTCCTTCCAATCAGCAAAATTACAAGAGTGTATAAGAGAATATTCTTTTAATATTTGGTGAGATCGATTCCAGTCACGCATTTGTGCTGACGAAAAGTTTTCTGATTCTAAATTTGCTAACTGATGTGTATCAGCATTGTACCACGGATGTGTTTGATATAATCCTTCTACATATTTTTCTTTCCATTTTATATTATGCGGACCTAACTGTTCATCAAATTTTTCTTCACCCCAACTTGAATTAAATGTGACCCTTGTAGGTGTAGTAGGAAAAACTATTAGATAATCATCCATATTATTCCATCTAACATCTCTGCCTGGCCATCGTGTATTCTTTACAACACAATGAGTCAAATAGTTAATAGCATCTTGAGCCATGCCTGGTTTTGCTAAACAGTAAATGTTCTTTAGTTCGTGTTTCTGTTTAAAAAAATTTATCCAATGTGTATCAGGCTCTTGGTCATCTAATGTGCCCCAACTATCTCCGGTAATCCATAAATTAGCCATTGCCTTTCCTTTTAATATATTTTTTTACTTGCTCGAAACTGCGTTTGTTTAAGTCTCGCCAATCTACATTATAGATATCATCTGGTGTACTTACACTACCTAGTGCTTTATCTTTGAGATATTCCCAGTTGTTGTATTCGCCTATGCTTCTTGTTTTGTTATAAGTTAATACTTCTTCTTGTAATTGTTTTCTCAGTTTAACAGCATTATCCCAATCAGTCCAATCGTTTTTCCAGTAAACCAAGTTGCCCGGATCTTCGCCTGTGATTTCATAACCAAACTTTTCTGGCGTCTTACTAATATCACTTGCCCAGTAGTCATCATCGGATATTACTGGCACAGTTAAAGCATTCATATAAAAATTATGTAGTAGTTCGTTTTCTAATACATAATCAAATCCTGCTCTAATATCTTTTTCATTGTCTTTGGATAATCCAATTATAAAAGCACCGTATCTAAACAAGTCTGGTATTTGTGTTTTTATTTCTTTTAAGGCATCGTATAATCTTTGTCTAGGGCCACCTTTTCTAATCATTTTCGCGGCCTGTTCGTTAAATGTTTCAATGCCAAAGAACAAACCTTTTATGCCTATCTCTGCCATCTGTTCTATTTGATAAGGCTTAGCCGCAACCATATCTAGTCTAGCATAGCCTGTAAAGTGCGGTTGATAGTCTAGTTGTCTTACTGCTGTTAATAGGTTTTCATATTTTTCGTCTACTTCGTTGCTCGTTTCGTCTACAATGTTGAAATGTGTAACACCATATTTTTCGTATGCTGTACTTAATGTGTAAACCAAATTGTCTACACTTTGAAATAGTGTATCTGTTTTCTTAAAAGGTGTTGTACAAAAACTACAATTAAATTTACAACCTACACCTAGTTCAATACTTAACACATCATTTTCGTTCCAACAATCATCCTCGCCTGAGTCTGTCATCACTATTGGTGGCTCAGGCACAGTTGTTTGATCTTTAAACTTATACCAATCACTGTATCCGTCATTGAAATAAAAATGTTTGTATAATGGTTCGCCCCTTAACCACAAAGAAAATACATCTAGGCTTCTACCTATAAAGTAAGCATCTACCATGTGTGCTAATTCTTTTATACCGTCAAAGTATTCGCTTATTGAACGTGTTATAGTCTCCGGTCGATATACACCACCTGCGGCTATGCGTAAATTATATTTAGGTTTGAGTTGTTTTATGATTTGAAATAATGCTTCATTTTGTAAGATGTCATGATGTCCTACTGTAATACTAAGTGCTAACACATTATCAGTACCGCCTTTGAAATGTCGTATTAATAGTTTCTGTAGTTTTGCTATGTCTTCAAAGTCACGTAACCATTCTGTAATATACTCTATATTCTGTACATCGTATCCTTCTCTACGCAAACGGTCCGCTACTATATAAGCACCAGGACTTCTAGCAGTATTACGCCTAGTACCTCCTGTGAGCAATCCTGGAGAACTTAGGATAACTGCTTTCTTCAAAGTTTCTCCCACTGGTCAACTAATTCAATATGACTCCAGTCTTGCGAATAATCAATCCAAGGTCCACCTCTAGTGAAGTGCCATACCTTTGCGTCTTTCATTGGAATACTTGCTTTAGTACAATAGTCACTACTGCCTTCGCACCAGTTGTATGTTTGCGGTACGTCGCCTACGTTGTCTGACCATTTGAATTGATGTAACCATTGGCCTGATTTTGTATTTACTATGTCCGGTGTTAAATTTTTACAGTCAGGGTGAGCATTGTTAAACATCATCATACTGCTCCATAATTTTTTAGGATACATAACGTTTTGTTGGTTACCTAGTTTTGTGCCTGATAAATCTTTTGTAAAATTATGTTGTACACAGGATACTGCTTTGTTAGTTTGAAAACTAAACAATACTTCTAATGGATCGCAGTTCCACACAAAGTCATCATCGCAGAATATACCTATGCCTTTATAACCCATTAACCAAGGCACAAGGAATCTGCTGTATGTAAATTCTGTTGTCTGTTTCCCCCATGGCCTAGTGTATTGTGGAATATCTGATGTGTTGAGATATACTATCTTTATATCTTTGTTATATCGCCTAATACTCTTTTTACATTTCTCAGCACTATCACTGTGCTTGGGGTCGTAACCTATGAATAAGGTCACGTCATTTTGTACATCAATATTAAAATTGTAATACCACTTGTATATGTCTTTTCTAAATCCGCCACGTACCCATATTTCTAGTCTGTTGTCGCACTGATGTATTTCAGTGCCGTCAAATGGTACTAGGTCGCACCATTCTTCAAATGTCAGTGTAGGCAAATTTTCATATTCGCCGCCGCCGTTCCACAGTATGATTTCATAGTCCATTTCCAGATAATCCATTACAGAAACTTTCACACTACCTGGATGTATAACAATTTGGCCATCCTCCATATATCCCTGCGGGAATACCAGTTGCTCGTTTTCACGCAAATCTTCTGCTAACCATAAAAATTTAGCAAAGGTGTACAGTTCGTAATTTTGAGTATCATTGTCATTGGCATTGTCAATGTTTATTGTCAGTGGATCGTCGTTGCTAATCCATGAGTTGGGATATTTTAAAAATTGTGTGTCAAAAAATCTTTGTTGTATCTGGCTGTGATGTATCAACTTACAGCCACCAAGACTGTTATATTGTTCTCGTAACTGCTCTAAGTCTTCGCGACAGGTGATCTCTGTGGGTTTTATGTCAGCCATGGTGCTATGTAATCTTGTATGAGTGTTCTTGAGAACAGCATGATGCCCACACCGTTTAACAGTATAAGTGCTCTGTCTTTCCACAAGAAGCCTACCCACATCCAACCTGACACACCAATGAGGCTGAGTACTAAATCCCACATCTGTAAGCCTTCTATGCCACGCATACTCATACTGGCTAGTATAAACAAACTGGCAGTCCATTTGATATACCATGACAAGTCTTGCTTGGGTGTGGCACTCTTTTGTATTCTGTTTGAGTGTTTGATTTCGCCAACAGTGAACTCTTGGCCTTTGGTTGTTTCTATTATTACATTGTCTAATTTTTCTGAGTGTGGTTTAACTACTCGGGTCATGGAACTCTCCTCCTAGTATTATGCGTTTTGTGTCTGATGTGAGACTGGTAAAGTCTGTGCCATGAAAACTGTATTGATTACAGGGAAACATAAACACACTTCCTGCTTTACCGCTTGTTTCATACGCCAACTCGCCTTCATTGTCAAACACCTGTGTGCCCACAGAGTCTTGTAAGTAAATTAATATCTTAGCACAATAGCCTGTTTCTTCTACACGATCATTGTGTATGCCAAATCCTTCTATATCTGGATTGGTTGCTTGAAAACCAAAATGTGCCAAAGACCCTTCTATTCCTAGTTTTAAAAGCATTGTTGGCCAATGCTCCCACTCCTCTAAATGTACTATAAGTTCATCTATTTGATGATCTGCCGCCATGGATATACCATGATGATGTATAGGCCAACCTCCGCATAGTGGATCTTTTTCGTCGTTATACTTAGTTGATAATAGTTCGTGTATTATAGCACAAGTTTCTGAGGAAAGCAAGTCACAGGTTATGTGCGGGTACGGTTCTTCCGTCACAGCCGCATTTAATAAATTATCCCAATATACATCCATAATAATGTCCTTTAACGAGAAGTCAATTAAGAAATCGCAAAAATCGGAGTTGGAGTTACCTTCACCCTGTTCCGACATCCCATACGATATACTTATCGAATCTTCGTCTTATAAATTTTTTACTCATTCCTAAATCATACTTTGTGTACATATAGTTCACAAATCTTGTCTTCATAACTTCGTAATCTTCATCGGGGACATACTGTAGTTGTACTGCGTATGCTTCGCACTCTCTGTTTAACCTATGGTTCTTGTCCCAATATTGCTTTATGCCGGACCAGAACAATGTTCTTAAATTTTGCTTCACATGTGTTAATTCATGTTGTATAAGACCTTCGTCGTCTTTGTATTGTGGGCGAATTAGCACAATGTCCACTATATGATAACCAGCAAATCTTTCTGGCATCCAATTTGTTATGAAAACAGGTATAGGAATAAATTTCCATATCAATCTTATTTTCATACTACTATTTATTGGGTTTATATTACTTGGTATGTACTTCTAGAACCAGTACAACGTCCGCAAGTTAGTTTACAGTATGCGTTAGGATTGCCTGCTTTCACATGGTCATAATATGTTTTATGTATAATGCCGCTGTTTAGTACAGTCTTAAGGGATTTTTCTTTAACACTAAACTCTTCGTAATTGTTTTCAGAAATAACATTTAGTAAATCATTTATGTGGCCTTGTTGCCCATTATAGTCATTTTGTTTTGCTTTACTGACAGCACTACCTACCATACAACATGGGTAAACATAATTATCATAACTTACAAATATGCTTAATACTTCATTTTGTAAATCGGTATGATTGTGAAAGTTCATTGAGTAACATTCCTGAGTATCAACCTTTTTAATTTGCTCTATCATATGAGGTAATAATTCTACATCATAAAGTGTTATACCATCGTAACTCATAGGGTCTTCAGGGGTGTATTTGCTAGGTATATCAGCAGTATGACTCTTTTCTTTGTACACTGGCACAATTTTTTCCAATGCTGATATTAGATTGTCGTAAGTATTATCCTGTGTAAGATTCCAGTGTTGATCTAGCCATGGCTGATATTCTTCTGTAACAGGAGTAAGCCAGTGAGTAAATTTTCCAAAGAAGTTGTAGACAGGTATGTCTTCTTGATCAGAGAATCCATTTGGGTGTCTTAAATAAAAAGTTTTTATACCTAACTCTTTGGCTATTTTTACAGCAGGCAAAAGATCTGATTTGTTTTCATCAAACATTATGTATTGCCATTCTGTGTGTTCGCTAGTACACTCACTCATGTATTCTTTCATATTACGCAACACACGTTCAAAGTTTACATTTACTCTGTGTAGTTGTAATATTTCTGTACTGGCACCGTCTACACCAAATACCATTTCAACTCCTAGTTTGCCTAGTTGCCTGTAATGGTCCGGCTTGCCAATACCACCGTTAGTAGCAATCCTTATACTTACGAAAGGATTTTGTCCTTTGAACCATTCACATATTGGTAGTATTTCGGCACAGGTCATTGGGTCGCCGTAGTTACCGCACATCTGTATATGTTGTATTTGTTTGCCTAGTCCGTCAAATATTCTTTTAACATCATCTAGGGTACGCATTTGCTGTTCGAAGTCTGCTATCTCACCAGACTCTCTGCGAATACAAACAGGGCAGGCCGCATTACAAGTACTTGCTATTTCTAAATCTATTGCTACTAGGTTATTAGACTTCATTGTATATATTTATTGTGCTATCATAGTTTTCAATATATACAGTCTGATTAAAAGTTTGTGCGTTTAATTCTTTTTCATGATCATGTGTGCGTTTTAATTTGTATTGATCTTCCTTGCTTGTTATTAAAACAAAATGTATATTTTCAAACTGGGAACATGCTTTGTATAATCTATATCTAAAATGAAAATAAGGTTCTAGTTTTTCAGTTTGTACTACTAACTGAAATGGTTGTTCGCTACAAATATGCCACCAATTAATCCATAAATCTTTAGCATTATAATTTTCTAATTCTTCGTTAGGTATTCTAGTATTAGGTCTCCATGTACTTTTGTCAAACAAATCAACTTTAACACAATCTGGCATAAAGTCATATAGTTCTTGTATTTCAGCATCCGGATAAACAGTATGATTTAGTGCTATCACACCAGTCATTGTATCTCTAGGAAATCCTACCATTTGTTTAATCCTTGTATATCTAACATACCTGACTCTGTGTTTGTGAATGCTGTGTATGTACTAAGTCTAGTTAGGTGAGAATGATGTGGTTGTATATGATGAAACAATGTAGCATCAAAAACAATAAGTCTGTTCCACCAATTTTGAATAGTAAGTTCCATATCCTCACCAAAAGATATAGAGCCTCCTTCGCGGCTGTCCCAGTATGGATTAGCGAACCAAAGTGCTACTATATAGAATTGCTCAGGTGTAGCACCGTCATAGTCTTGGTGCCCGGCGTTGTTCATGTGTGACTTGATGGCATTAATATATGATCTATAAAAATATTTAGGGGATACATCAGGATGTATTTCTTTCATTATGCTTAAAACATAATCCATTGGAAACACATTCATATAATCGCCAACAGGAAAGTTGCTGTTAAAATTTACTGATTGCTGGCCATCTTTAAAATTAGAGTCAACGACACCGTTATTGAAAAAAGGTTTATGTATATAATAATCTATCCACTTTCTTTTAACATCCTCACCAAATGCGTCGTCGACTACAATTACCTTTTTGCCGTCTACAGTATGTACGTTCATTAGTCCTGCTGTATTTGTTCTGCCGCTGGTATAAGTCCTTCTTTGAGATAGTTTAGAATTGTATTTGGGTCTGTCATTAAATATGGATCTTCAGCACATTCGTCACCGTAGCCAGGTTCTTCAAAGATAACTTCTATGTTTTTATCGTTGACTAACATGGCATATCTCCAACTCCTCAATCCAAAACCAATAGCACTCTTGTCAACCAAGAATCCCATTTGTCTTGTGAAAGCACCGGTACCGTCTGGAATTGCTTTAACCTTTTCAATGTTTAGTTCTCTGAACCAAGCATTCATAACAAACGTATCATTTACTGACGCACAATAAACATCATCTATTCCGTATTGTTTAAGTTGATCAAAGTATGCTTCAAAACCCGGTAATTGATTCATTGTACACGTTGGTGTAAATGCTCCAGGTAATGAAAATACCAAAATCCTGCGTCCAGCAAAAATACTTTCTGTATCGATCTCTCCCCATGTAAATCCAGACTCGTCATCGTCGATGCGAACAGGGAACTTTACATTTGGCACAGTTCTTGCTATTTTGGTCATTAATATTCTCCTTTTGTAATACTACCGTGTATTTATTCAATTCCAAGAGTATATTTGGCCTCTTCTGATATCATATTTGGATTCCATGGGGGATCAAATGTTATGTCGACATTTACATTTTGTACACCGTCAACACTTTTAGCATTAGCATATACTTCGGCCGGTAAAATTTCTGCGGCAGGACAATTTGCGGCTGTTAGTGTCATTACTACTTGGCAATCCATTTCCTTGTTTATTTTGACTTCGTAAATTAATCCTAAGTCAACAATATTCACAGGAATTTCTGGATCAAAGATTTCTCGTAATTTAAGCATGACTTTGTCAGCAATAAATTTTTCCAAATCTGCCATATTGCCAAACTTATCCATTTTCTTTTTCCATTACTTTACCGCATACCATACATTTTAAAGGTATATCTAGTAATTCACACATTGCTTTGTCCTGTTCTGTTGCCACACAAGATAGATGTGGATGGAACATTTCTGATGGCAAAGGAAAGCCTATATGTTTATCCATTTGTTAATACCGAATCTAGTACATCAAAAAATCTAGCAACATCAACTTCGTTTGTATTCACTCCAGGACTTGCTCTTAAGAAGCCGCTAGTTGACATTGCGTCAACAACAGGGTGGGCACAAAGTTTGCCAGATCTTATGTATATGCCGTACAGACCCATTTCGGTACCAACATCAAAACTATGTAATCCTGGTATTGTGAAACTAACCAATCCGCCACGTTGTTCTAGTGGTAAACTTTCTCCCACAATAGGAATTTTACGTTCTAATAATCCGTTATAAATATTTTCTGTACATTTAGATACATGCTCGTGAATAACGTCCATGCCTATGTTTTCCATGAAGTCAATACTGGCACCCATGCCAATAACACCTGCTACATTGGGTGTACCTGCTTCAAATTTTGTGGCATCGTCATTCCAAATAATATTATTTTCTGTAACACTTAACACTTGCATTCCACCACCAATTAATGGCTTCATTCTGTCAACCAATTCGTTTTTAATTAGAAGCACACCAATACCAGTTGGACCATAATGTTTATGTGCTGACCAATAATAGAAGTCAGCACCTATATTGTTGGCATCTAACGGTGAATGCGACATGTGTTGGCTCATATCAAGAGCAACGTAGG
>TARA_B100001057_G_scaffold152437_1_pt1 | contig 14530 bp, 11 predicted proteins | sample TARA_B100001057 | Tara Oceans TARA_B100001057 (sample SAMEA2621839) | marine metagenome | biome: marine biome (ENVO:00000447); feature: surface water layer (ENVO:00002042); material: "saline water (ENVO:00002010), including plankton (ENVO:xxxxxxxx)" | depth 5 m
TCAGCGGGTGCCGTCTGATCAGCAGGTATCGAGTCTTTAGGGCCATCTGCAAGCTTGCCAAGAAATTCTGGTAATTCTATTCCGACATTCTTCGTCAGTTGGTGCAGTGGTGGGAGTGACCCAACCAATCCAGAGACAAAGCCGGCCGTATCATTCTTACCATCTTTACCTTTTCCTGAATCCCAGACGGTCACTGAATCGATCTTCAGATTAGCGATAGCTTTGACCTGCTCTTCGACGAGAGCCGGAAGCTGTTCGGTCACTAACAGGAGGGTCGCATCATCTGCCGATCCTCCAGAAGCACTCACAATTCTCCCAAATCCTTCTGCCTTGCTCTGAAGAGTCGCTAGCGTTCCCTTAGCTTCAGCCTCCATGACAGATTGGATACCATCAGCCTCACCTTTCTTGAGACGACGAATTTTTTCAGCGTCGGCCTCGGCCAAAGTTTCAATTTTTGCTTTTTCAATTTCAGCAGGAACCACGATATTTGCATATTGGGTCGCTTTTTCACGGAGTGAACGAGCGGTTTCCGCTTTCTGCTCTGAAGCATACGCTTCTTCTAAGGCTTGCGCCGACTTTACTTTTTCAGCGGCGATGGCAAGACGCTCGGCCTCGGCCTCGCGTTCACGACGAGAGGCATCGGATTCGGCAACCTTAATCTTGGCGAGGTTCTCACCCTCTACCGCAATCGCCTGGGCATCGGCAACCTGAACACGCTGCTCTCTTTCGGCGTCGTTCTTTCCAATTTCACCATCTCTTTCTTGCTGAGCGACACTCACCTTCGCTTCATTAATTGCCCTAGCAGCAGCTTCTTTACCCAAGGCTTGAATATAGCCAGACTCATCCGTGATATCTTGAATATTCACGTTAATGAGCCTGAGCCCGACCTTCGTCAATTCCACCTCAACTCCCGCGGTGATCTTTTCAATCAAAAGGTCTCGGTCTGCGTTAATCGACTCAATATCCATGGTGGCGATCACGACACGCATCTGACCAAAGATAATGTCCTGCCCAAGCAATCTGATCTGGTTAAGATCCAAACCTAACATACGTTCTGCGGCATTTTCCATTACGCCCTTATCCGTGGAGACACCCACCGTAAATGTCGAAGGCGTATTAACCCGGATGTTTTGTTTGGAAAGTGCACCCTCAAGCTTGATATCAATAGGAATGGGTGTCAGATCGAGATATTGATACGCTTGAAAAATGGGCCAAACAAAAGCTGCACCTCCATGGATACATTTTGACGATCTCCCATCACCACCGGTTTTACCATAGATCACAAGAATCTTGTCGGATGGACAACGCCGATAACGAGAGAAGAAAAAGACCAGAGTTCCGAGGCCGACGACAAGCAATGAGATCACCAAGACCAAGCTGAAGGGGTTACTAGCGGCAATTATATTTAACGTATTCATAGTTTTGATATCTATTAATTTTTCTTAATTTATTTTAGTTTTTCGACGAGGAGAGTTCGGTCGTCCACAAGTTCCATGACGCGCACAGCGACTCGGTTTTCAAGTCTCTCCGGGTGATCCGAAATGGCCCGAACCGTAGAAATTCGGCTTTGAACCTTTACTTCAATTTGCCCAAGGCCTTCACGATTTGGGGGAATAGGAACGTAGACACTACCAACCTGACCAATCGCATTTTCATAGTTTATGTTCCCCTCTTCACGAAGACTTTGCAGCCAACGCATCATAGAGACGAATCCAAAGAGTACTAACAACCCCACAATAGTTGCAGCCGCTATCGCAAGCGTCATTGATCCTCCACTATCCAGCACTGAAGCACCGGTCCAACCAAATCCCGTAAAAAAGGAACCAATGCCTCGAATTGAAAACATCCCGGTGGCTCCCCCCTCGCCAGTTTCAGCAATATCGAAATCCAAATCTGGAATATCTAGATAACCACCAGCTAACACAATCAACATCTGGATGAATAGGATCGCACTAGAAACAGCACCAATCCCCACAAAGGTTTTCATCCCATCCGGTTCAAGATTTGTCCACCACTCTATCATAGATCATTTACAGCCAAGGTTGTTAGAGTTTATCGGATTTAACATTTTAGACACTATAATTTTGCATGAAATTTATAACGCATAGAAAATTGATCTGAAATATTAAGGGGAAATGGCCTTTTGTATTAATAGCTACGAGCCATTCATCAGTCCTAAAATGATGTCTTAAATAGAGATATCCGGTGACTTTAATTCCTGATTAAGAGAAGAATTACGTTTGGAGGTTCCACTTTTTGTCCAATCGCCTAACTCATTTACCTCCCCGCGAACTATGTTGACCGAATCCATTAAGGGTCACCAAGAAGTGTAATTAGGGCAGTTTTATCGAAGAAAAAACCGATAATAAGATGAACCTCAGAAGAAGCCCTTTCAAATCCACCTCTTGACTCTTATCTACTGCGCGACCGGAATAGCATACTTTCTAACGACCCGACTAAAAGACCGTAGGCTAGGATCAAAATAACGAAGCCCATTTTCTGTCATTTCCGAGTCTTCATCCTGAAAATTGGTCGAAAGATCCGGGCTGGTTTGCAATTGGTAAGAAAACCCGAGCTCTGGCTCGAACAGGATTTCGCTCACTACCCCCACCCTAGAGAGTCCCAATACCTTAAATGACGTTGTCGGAACCGCTCGGACATACCAATCCGCAATCAACAGATAATTATCACCATATCCCAAAGTTACATTGCTGGAGAGATCCCATTGGACCCCGGTGAACCCAAGATCAATCAATTTATTGCCGCTGTGGAAGACGACATTACGTATGATATCGATCCCATCAAGTTGAACGGACCATCGATTGATGGCGAAATCGATCTCGATCGTCAAAAGCTGCAGTTCACCCCGGATAAAATCCAAACTACTATCCCTAATGGTAACTCCATCCGAATACCAAAGACCAAAGTCATCATCGCCATTACGAAATTGGATAGAAGCTAAGAGATCCCCTGAGGAGTTCAAAAAAACAATCGAAAAGGTATCTCGACGTCCATTTGTAGAATCCTCAACTCCCAAAAGAGACTCGAGAGTGACGGTGGGCGTTCCTGCCTTAACTGGGTCAAAGTCATGAGCCTTTACAAGAGTCACAAGTGGCTGGACAGGGCGTTCAAATCCAATGAAAGCTGAATTCTGGAGACCGGAAACTAATTCGTAATCAAGCCCGTAGGAGCCCGTTCCCGGGCTGCTACCGATCCAATCATCCAAGTTTTCCGCACCATCTTCATACTCCTCAAACTCGGTGGCGTAAATCGTCTGCCCTGAACAAAAAGGACTAAAAAGGAAAAACAGAACAAGGACGAATTTCATGGGAAAAAGGGACCAGAAAGAAGGTGGAAGGACCAACAAAAAAGGCTGCCCGGAGCGTTCGCAATCCGGCCAGCCTGAATTAAAAGTAAGGAAACTAGGTCTTCAATATTGAATTATTTCCGGAAGATAGGACGAGGCTTTGGCTCAGGGCGAGGCTTTGGCTCAGGCTTTGGCTTCGGCTCAGGGCGAGTGCCTGGCTCACCAGGCTTTGGCCCAGGCTTGCCGTGTCCACCAGGCTTTGGCCCGGGCTTGCCGTGTCCACCACGATGCGAGCGTCGGATACGATCCAAAAACTCATCCTGATCAACACTTTCGCTTTCATCTTGGTCCATCTTTGCAAAAATCTTTGCCGCAGATTCCGGTCTACGCTCCTCCATCGCGGCTATCGAAGGAATAGCAGAGAATTCTTCCAAAGAAATTCCTCCGTCTCCATCTAAATCAACCTCGTTGAAACGCTCGACTCGTTTTTCTTCGATCTTAGCCTTGGCATCTGCACGGGCCGCCTCTCTCTCTTCCTCATTGAGCTTCCCGTCTTCGTCCGCGTCAAATGTTTCGAGAATTGATGCACGCTTCGCTTCGCGGGCTTCCTTTCGAGCAGCACGAGCTGCCTGACGCTCTTCAGCATCAAGCTCACCATCCTCATTAACATCGTAAGGAACAAGGAATTCTGGGAGAGTGCCATCTCCGAAAGTTTTTTTCTTCTTGTCGGCAGATGCCGCACCAAGCGAGACCAAAATGAGGCTGCTTATGATTAGTTTTAGTTTCATAGTCTTTTTTTGATTTGTAGGGTGGAAGGGGTCCCTTGTCACTCTCTTAGTTGTTCGAAAAGCGGTAATGGTTACATTTATTTTCTGAAAATCACTCGTTAGCGTTATTGAATAGGTTAAAAGCTGATTGCTTCTCTTCCTCCTGTGGTTCAGACGGTTGCAAGGGAAGATCTCCGGCCGAGGCTTGCTCTGCTTCAAGCTCTGCCTCGAAATCCGCTATAAGCTCGCTCCACCACTCACGCTCATCCACCAAATCTTCAATCATGTCGTTTTGTTGAACAGAATTGAGAGTATTCAGCAATTCTTCGTTAACCATATTGGCCGTAACTGGAGGAAAAGCCTGACCATCGATGAGAATATTTGCGCCGTAGAAGGGCGAAGATCTAAGTAAGAGAGGGTAAGCCTTTTGCCTTTGTTCCGGGGTTAAATTAAGCTGTCGTGAAAGTCGATTTAGGCGTTCAGTCGATTCTGCCCGGAGCAGGTCCAGTCTCTCACGCACTTCAGTCGAGGGAGTATTACTACCCATTGATAACGGGAAACGATTGGCAAGCAAAGTGTCGTTCCCCAAGGACTCTTGGATTCTATCATTCGAGTACGGTTGCCGGGAAGATTCCATTAACCTAGATCGAGGGTTTTGCCCAGAGCCCGAAAAGGATTCCCTTTTGCTAACAGTTTTGTCTTCTGAACTAGATTTATAGAAGACAACAACACCGGCAGTCGCGATGAGGGCGCCCGCGAGAGTTACTGAATAAATGAATTTCATCAATTAAGGTGTTATGTGTTTGAGGAGATCATCTTCGGCCAAAATTTTCTGTTGTAGATCATCTTGCTCCTTAAGCAGATTGGAAAATTTCTCTCTAATTTTTTCAGCCAACGCCTCGCTGCTCTTCCGCATAATTTGGCGCTGCTCAGCGTCAAGATGAGGGGCCATCTTCGCGTGAGACTCTAAAAGTCGAAGATGAAATTCAAAAGAAGCCCTTTCGCTAGTCTCTTTGATTCCGACTTGCGTTTCAGCGAGAACCTTGCCGATTTCAACTTCCTGTTCAGGGCGAATCTGAATTTGATCCCGTAGATTAATCATCGCTCGCTCTTCCCATTGATTGAGAGAAACCTGCTGAGGCTCGACCCGAGGAGTTTTGAGAATCTTCGATGCGGCAAACCCAGAGCCAAAGATCACAGCAAAACCCAAAGCAATCAAAACCCAATCACGGATCCGGCGGGTAGGAAATCGATTGATTTTTTTCATGATCCAAGTTCGGGAAGGTTGAGTTCAGGGACAGGTAACACAGTTGGCTCCCCCAGCGAAAAAAAGTAGATTAGAAGAGTGATGCCCAGTGAAATAAAGCCAAGAACAATAAAAATCTGCCGCCAGCGAGCCAAACGGATCTCTCGGTCTTTGGAATGAAGATCGGCAAAGATCGCGGCCGCAAGGCTTCGGGGCGGGGTAGATGGAGGCTCAGGCTCAGGATGAGACCGGGCTGTCTCCAACAACTCGTCCAGAACCAGGTCCAGTGGTTCTTTTTGCTGCTGATTTTGATTCATGGCGGATTGATCGAGGGCTATGGGATTCAAGATTTCGGAGAGCTTTTTTCATTTTCTCCCGGGCACGCATTGCAGTAACTTTTATTTTAGAGGGGCTCCATCCCGTTTCCGTGGCAATTTCAGCGACTGATTTTTCCTCGAGATGGAGAAGGCGGATGACCATTTGATCGCGGGGCTTGAGAGTCGCAAGCAATTTTTGCAGAAGTTCAAAAGAAGACTTGGTAGGTTGGACATCCACCGCATTGGGGTCGAAGGGCTCTGAAATATCTTGGGAATGGTCCATGTCCAATTCCGAAAATTCAAGGAGCGGTCGAGATTTTTGACGCCGAAGTGACTCGTAACAAGTGAGAGTTGCAATACGACTGACCCAGTGTTCAAACGGACTCTCCCCGCGGAACTTTTCAAGATGCGTGAACACCTTGACAAAGATCTCCTGAGTGAGGTCCTCGGCCACCTGATGGCGCGGAAGATTCCGCCGCACGATCCCCACGACCAATGGATACAGGATTTCCACAATTTGTGAGCAGGCTTCTTCATCTCGGTCGACCGCTCGAGCAATAAGCTCTGGATTGACTGGTTGAGGTGAACTGTCATGACTCATTATTTATGATCGCTGGTAAATTAACCCTTCTTACACGTAAGACGCTGATCAAGCGCTCTAGTTACATTTTCCTGATCAAGAAAGATTTTTCGGATCCTGAAGGAAAGAACATGAATGCAACATGAAGAATTGGGGCAAATGCCATGATTAAACCAGCCGATTGGCAACCAAATATTGCCCCCTAGCCTAGAGTTCAAAGAAAGCAGGCCAAACAAGCTACCTCATTCCATTTTCCTTACATCGCTTCAGCTTGCCCAAGTCCATCTTAAGCGCTTAGTGTCAAAACATCACTTCAAACCGGCTTTTTTATTTTCTACTCCGCCTCCCTCTCCTTGGGCTTGCAGGTTTTCCCTCGCTTTTTGCCCAAGAGTTTACGCTATCTGCAAAAACTCAGCAATTCTTTGACAACCATTGCACCGAATGCCACGGACCCAAAAAGGCAAAGGGGAGCATTCGGCTCGACCATCTTGATGGGCGAATTGCCGAAGGACTAGACTTTGAAACTTGGAGCGAAATCTATGACCAACTCGCACAACGTGAAATGCCTCCGGAGGAATCGAAGCACCAGCCAGATGATGAGCAGCGCGCATGGATAATCTCTTGGCTTGGCAAGGAGTTAGAGAAAGCGCGATCTTCGCCACGTGGGCGGCATCTCTTAGGTCAGTTTTCTTTTGGAAATCGAGTTGACCATGACGCTCTTTTTTCCGGAGAAATCAAAAAACTCCCTTTTTCGCCTTCCCGCTTGTGGCGAATGAATCCCAATATTTACGATCGAACCAAGAAAAGAATCTTTAAAGACCACTGGATGGAATTACGGAGAGCCCGTCAGCCTTTTTCGCTGGAACAAAGACCCGGAATCAATGATTACTCCGAGGGGCTTTTTGCAGACTCGGCAACACTCGAAACGCTCTTGCGGAATGCCCGCGGAATTGTCGAACACCAACTGGATCGAGATATCCCTGAGATCTTTCTTAGGATTCTGGAATCGGACCGGGCTCCTACTCAAGAGCAAGCTGAAGCTGCCGTGCGATTTCAGTTTGAAACTCTCGTTCTTCGCCCGCCCAAGACGAAGGAATTGGCCCGCTACCGAGACTATTTCTTGCGATCGATCAAAGAATCTGGCGGTGACATACGAGCAAGCCTTGAAGTTTGCCTTAAAGCGATCGCTTTAAACCCGGAAGCAGTTTACCGCATGGAGCTCGGTCTCGGAGACAAGGATGATCACGGCAGGACAATTTTATCAGACAATGAACTGGCATTCGCAATTTCGTTCGCGCTTACCGATGACCCCCCAGACAAGATCCTTTGGTCGGCTGCACGAAGCAGAAATTTGGATTCTCCGAGAAAAATTCGCGCTCAATTGGAACGCATCCTAAGAGATCCTGTAATTGCTAAGCCGAAGCTCCTACGTTTTTTTCGGGAATTCTTTGGTTACCACCGCGCTCCGCAAGTCTTCAAAGACGCCAAACGTTTTAAGAACTACGACTGGGGCATCGTGGCTAATCAATTAGTGCACGAAGCTGACCTTTTGGTCTTACACGCCCTAAAACAGGACCGGGATGTTCTGCGGCAGTTGATCACCACAGAAAAATATTTTGTTGGCCACATCGGGCTCGAGACAGATCCGAAAGATCTTGAGCAGCGCCTGATTGCCCTCAGGCGCCTCTACGATTATTGGAAAGGAAAGCCATGGCAAAAATTAGAATACGAACTCGAAACTGGGGTGCGCACCGAGATTGAACGTCTACATCCCTACTTTCAGATTCAGCCCATGAAACATCGGATGAGCGGAGGCCTGATCAAGGATTACATGCCCTATCTTACCATTTGTTATAAAAATGGACTCCGACCAATGCTCGCCCAGTTCGTTCTCATGGAAGGCGAGCGTGAACGCAACCTCACCTCCGCCCACGATCAACGATTCTTTCTAGGTGCTTACAACCTTTCTATCGATCAATTCGATTGCCCAGTCGAACAACCTTTCGAATTGAACAAAGAACAACGAGTTGGCCTTCTAACTCATCCTTCCTGGCTAATTGCTCACTCTAAGAATACCGATACCAACCCGATCACACGGGGTAAATGGATCCGTGAACGCCTCCTCGCAGGTCACGTCCCGGATGTCCCCATTACTGTTGATGCGGTCGTTCCAGAAGATCCACACAAGACCTTACGGGAACGCTTTCAAAAAACCGAACAACAGGAATGCTGGCGTTGCCATAAAAAGATGAACCCACTTGGAATGACCTTTGAAGCCTATGATAATTTCGGCCGATTTAGGACTACCGATAAAATAAGCGGCAAACCCATCGATTCCAGCGGCCAACTCGACTCAACCGGTGTTCAGTCGCTCGACGGAAAAGTTGAAAACGCCGTTGAGCTAATGAAACGACTCGGGCAGTCCGACCGCGTCAGACAATCATTCATCCGCCATGCTTTCCGGTATTGGATGGGAAGAAATGAAATGTTAAGTGATTCGGCGACTCTGATCGCGGCCGATGAAGCCTATGTGAAAAGTGGAGGTAGCTTCCGAGCTATGCTGATATCCCTTCTCTCATCCGATTCATTTATTTTCCGAAAAGGAGGAGAAACAAAATGAACTCTCAATCCACATCAAGACGCGCCTTTCTCAAACAATTTTCTTTCGGAAGCGGTGGGGCCCTATTGTCACCATTGCTCGGACAGCTTGCAGCCGCAGCAGGCGGAACAGTCGATGCCTTCCCCCAACGCTTTGTCTTCTTGGTCAAATCTAGCGGCCTTACTCCAAAGGCAATCACGCCGGAGTCACTGCGCGACAAGAAAGCCACCGGAAGCACCCCCCTACGAGTGCCCTTAAAGGGAGTCCCTCTTCCCGATTCTCTGCACGCCTTGGAACCATTTAAAGACCAACTCGCGATCGTTCAGGGATTCTCTGGCAAGATGTGCTTGGCTGGACACACTTCTTACTTTGGAGCGATGGGCGTCCACGCTTCCCCAAGTGAAACCTCCAGCGGTCGTCCACTCCGCGCAACAATCGACACTCGGCTTTCATCCCAGCACTCAAGCCCATTCGGACATGTCGGACTTGCTTTGAGGGGACGGGCGGTAGGCGGAGCCGGTGACCTCATCCCTCAAGGCACTCTTTACCCCGGTCTATCAGCTCTCGCTCCGGGACGTGAACTTCCCTATCAGGCAAGCCCGGACCAAGCTTTTGACCAACTCTTCGGCTCGGCCGTCGGCTCAAAAAAAGGTCGTAAGCGCTTTAACCTTGAGACAGGAATGCTGGATTTCATTTCAGACGATATCAAACAACTGCGAAACAAAGTTCCGAGTGCCGAACAGGATAAACTCAGCCACTACCTACTTGCTTTCGAAGACCTTCAGGAACGACGCAAGAAGCTGCTCACTATGAATGAGGCTATTCGTAAAGGCGCCCCAAAATTGACAGAAAAATTTTCTTCCCAGCTCGGCATAGACCGACTGGCTTCTCACTTCGAACTCGCCGCATCCTGTCTGGTCACGGGGCTTAGTAATGGCGTCACAATCCGTATGGATAACCTCGAACATGTTTACACCGGACTTGGATTGACCGAGCAAAACGTGCACGCAATTGGCCACGGCACCGGCTCCAATGGAAAGTCTGCCGAAGAATGCCGCGATCTCATTCGAAGCTATCACATTAGCCTAATGGCCGATCTCGCGGAAAAATTACGCTCCATCCCAGAAGGAGACGGCACGATGCTCGATAACACCATGATCGTATACCTAAGCGATGCTGGCGAAGCCCACCATGGAGCTTTACACGAATGGCCTTTCATTATCGTGGGTGGATGTGGAGGACGCCTCACTCTTCCAGGAAACTACTTTCAGATGCCCGACTATGGACAATCAGGTCACGGCACCATTGGAAACCTCTACACCACTTTTCTAAATGCTTACGGGGATCCAATTAAGCATTTCGGCGATCCCGATTTCTCTCTCGAACGCGAGGGCCTTCCGCAACGTGGCCCCATTTCGTCGTTGATCGCCTAATTCCTTAAGACCATCCAGATTTCATTTTAATCGGTGAATACCCGCAACTGGTCTGGCGACACCTTGATGGACGTCGACAAAAACCAAGCCCTCAAATTGAAAAATCAATCTATCGATGGTCCCGAATATCTCTTTCTGGAATTTGGAGGCTTCCGTAATCGCCATAAAACGACTGAAAAACTAAGTGGTGTGTCCTTTCGCGGTAACGCCCCAATTCTTCAGCAGGCAATGACGCAAAAGTAAATCAGCCCCATCGTTGACTTTACGGGCATCCGAGGGGCCTCTTCTGCTTTGACATCGGTCGCCAATCTGCAACCGTTTGTGCAATGAAAAATGGACCTCTTATGGCTCTCGCCCTTCTCTCCCTAACTTCGCTTACCGCACAAGTCCTCCCCCCAACTTCCGTTCCGGTCAACAAGACTAAGACACCTCTCCTTACGAAGCAGCTCGATCAACTAGCGCAACACGATTTACAGGCCAACTTTCGCCTCTTCCTGAAGTATTCCGCAAAATCTGACTTTATTGTCAAATTTGGCGACCACCCTATCAAAGTTCCAGCAGGCGAAAAAGTTACCACTGACTTCACCTTCGAACACCTGCCTAATTCGTCTGCCCTCATCCACTTATCCACTTCTGGGGATCCAACTACCAAACGCATCGAAGTGCCCGGATCTCTCGCCAGCGATGGCAATATCGCCTTTAAACCACGCCCCGGAAAAGACTTTCCAATGGATAAAGCCTTTACCTTGATGGCCCGTTTCACCACGACCACCGAAAAAGGAACTCTCGTAGCACTTGCTCCTGCCAATGGAAAGTGGGAGCGCGGTGGCAAAACCCTCTTCATTCAGGATGGTCGGCTAAGCTACGATGTCGGCTGGGAGGGCATGGTCCAAGGAGAAGGTCTTGTTAATGATGGCAAGGAACACCTAGCCGCTCTTGTCGGCGATCATGAAGGCAATGTCACCCTCTACCTCGATGGCAAAAAAGTTGCCGGCGCCGATGATCTCACCTCCAAAGATAAGGAGGGACACACATTAAAAGTCGGGTCGACAACCAAAGACTTTGGAGGAGATTTTGAGGACGGTTCCATCGAACAAGTTCTCTTCTGGAAACGCTCACTCTCCGAGAAAGAAATTAGCACGGCAGCTAGAAAGAAAATCGATGAACTCAATACTCCCGACTTCCACTGGAAAAAGCCTGGAGACAGCACAAACAACCAACTTAACCTCGTCGAAACTGGCACCCACCCAGGCTACGGAACCATCGTCTCACTAGAGAAAAACAAAGGTATCACAATCCACGAAGCCTGGATGCAGCCTCTCGAAACCTCCGACCATCGCGAAATCGTTAGAGCCTGGGACAAAAACTCTCTCAAGCGCGGCCAAGAAATCTATAATCAACTCTGTATCACCTGTCACGGCTCCGACAAAAAGGAAGGATCCATTCCCATCGCTCTCAAATTCCACGAAGGAAAATTTAAGAACGGACACGACCCCTTCCGCATGTATCAAACTATCACCAAGGGATACGGCATGATGATGCCCATGCCTCAGTTCTCGACCCGTCAAAAATACGACGTCATTCACTACATCCGCCAAGAATATCTTAAAAAGCATAACCCCTCTCAGCTCAGCAAGATCGAAGACAGCTATCTCGATAATCTCCCACGCGGAATTTCTCAGCTTGACGAAAAGGAATCCAAAAAGACTCCCCCGCCCTACAAGATGATGGACTTCGGAAACCATCTCTTCTGGACCTACCAAATCGAGCCTGGTCCTCTCGATACGAACGTAAACATCGCTCAAAAAGGACTCGCCATTCGCCTCGACCCCGGACTCGGCGGTATCTCGAAAGGAAACTCGTGGGCTATTTACGATCATGACACTATGCGGCTCGCCGCTATCTACACCGGTGACCAATTCGTCAACTGGAAGGGTATCGCCTTTGACGGTTCCCACGGAACCCACACCTCCATCGTTGGAGAGCGCATTCTCACTAACCCCGACCGCCCCGGCTGGGCCCATCCTGAAACCGGCTCCTGGACACCTATCCGCGTGAAAGGAAAAGACGGTCGCCTCTTCGGACCGCTTCCGAAAGACTGGGTGACATTCAAGGGGATCTTTCTTGGTAAGAGTGGAACAGCCATACAATACCTTGTGGGAGAAACAGTGATCACCGAAACTTTTCTCAACACCCCAGACAAAGGAGTTTTTCACCGCTTGATCCAAGTCGGCGCAGGAAAATTAAAACTCAAAATGAGAGTCGGCAAAGCCACTGAAAAACTCCCCAACAAGAACTACGTCATTGAAGACGGGTCACTCTGCCGAATTTTTGAACCATCGTCCCAAGCTCTCCTCCTTCACACAATTGATGGAAAAATTATTGAAGAAAATTCAAGCTCGGCACACCTACGCAAAGAGCCTGGACTCCCTGCTCCTACCACTGTCACTACCCAAATCCAACGAGGCGATGAGTCTGGCCCCTTCGCCGTCGACACTCTCACCGTCCCGGTCGCCAATCTTAATCCACACCAGTCCTGGATGCGCACCAGCGGCTTCGACTTCTACCCCGATGGCAAACGCGCTGCCGTCTGCACCTGGATGGGAGACGTCTGGATCGTAGAAGGAATTGATCAACTCGAAGGCACCCTTACCTGGAAACGCATCTGCTCCGGCCTCTTCCAACCGCTCGGCCTCAAGATCATAGATGACAAAATCCACGTCACCTGCCGTGACCAACTCGCCAAGCTTCACGACACTAATGGCGACGAAACCATCGACTTTATTGAGTGTCTTAATAACGACCATCAAGTCACCGAGCACTTCCACGAATTTGCGATGGGCCTCCAAACCGATGACAAAGGTAATTTCTACTACGCCAAGTCCGCCCGCCACGCCAAAGACTCGCTCGTCCCTCATCATGGCACCCTACTCCGCGTAAGCTCCGACGGCTCGAAGACTGATATCCTCGCCACCGGCTTCCGCGCTGCAAACGGTGTCTGTCTCAATCCAGACGGCACCTTTATCGTCACCGATCAGGAAGGTCACTGGAATCCCAAAAATCGGATCAACTGGGTCAGCGGCGAAGGGCCAAACGAATTTTTCGGCAACATCTACGGCTACTCACCCGTCACCGAAACCGCCGATTCCGCGATGAAAAATCCTCTCTGCTGGATCACCAATCAATTTGATCGATCGCCTTCTGAACTGCTTTGGGTTCCCAAAGATGCCAAGTGGGGATCATTGAACGGCCAACTCCTCAATCTCAGCTACGGCTATGGAAAAATCTACGTCGTTCCACACGAAAAAATTGGCAACCACCGTCAGGGTGGACTTTGTGAAATCCCACTGAAACAATTCCCCACCGGAATTATGCGGGGTCGCTTCCACCCAGGCGACGGCCAACTTTACGGTTGCGGCATGTTCGCGTGGGCCGGCACCCAGCGCAAAGCCGGCGGCTTCTATCGCATCCGCAAATTAGATAAGCCAGCTAATCTTCCTACTCAAATCGAAGCTTCCAAAAACACCGTCACCTTGACCCTCTCTGATGAAGTTGACGAGAACTCGGTGAAGCCAGACAGTTTTTGCATCAAAGCTTGGGATCTCAAAAGAACCAAGAACTATGGGTCCAAACACTTCAACGAACGTGAGTGGGAAATCTCCAGCGCCACCATCAATGGAAAAAAGATCACCCTCACCGTTCCCGATCTCGAACCCACCTGGGGCATGTCTATCGACCTCAAGCTTACCGATAGAAGTGGTCAGGCCTACCAACGCCTCATCCACAACTCTATCTTCGAGCTACCGCAATAAGGGAACCACAGCGCCCCGCCGTAATCTTCTCCCAAATTCCCGTCCAACCCTAAAGCGGCAAGGCACCACGGCTCCTTTACACCGGAAACAAAAAGCACGAAGCTTTCAAAAAGAAGTAGAATCAATCATTCTCAATCCTCCATGAAAATACTGGCCATCTTCCTTTCTGTCATCGTCACCCTCGCCGCTGATGAGCGCCCGCTTCCCAAGGTAAAGCACATGATCGACACTCATATTCACCTTTACGACCCCACCCGAGCGGAAGGAATCCCGTGGCCACCGAAAAGCGATAAGGTTCTCTACAAACCGCATCTTCCAGACGAATTTCACAAAATCGCAGAACCTGCCGGCACCACCGGGGTGATCGTAGTCGAAGCCAGTGACCGTATTGAGGACAATCGCTGGGTTCTCGATCTGGTAAAAGATGACGACTATTTCGTGGGACTTGTTGGGAATGTTGACCCCTATT
>TARA_B100001057_G_scaffold497949_1_pt1 | contig 14528 bp, 11 predicted proteins | sample TARA_B100001057 | Tara Oceans TARA_B100001057 (sample SAMEA2621839) | marine metagenome | biome: marine biome (ENVO:00000447); feature: surface water layer (ENVO:00002042); material: "saline water (ENVO:00002010), including plankton (ENVO:xxxxxxxx)" | depth 5 m
CTCCAAGCAGACCACAATATCACAAATATTGTAATCACCCACGAGCTCCGCAGTGTGTTTAGAATTGCCGATCGCGTCGCTTTCATGAAAGAAGGCATCATTTCGTGGCACGGAACCGCAGAGGAGCTGCAGGCCTCCAAAGACCCGGAAATCGTCGATTTTGTGCGAGGAACGTAATCAAAATGGGGGACCGAAGAACAGGACGCTCCCTGCATTGACACCAGAGGTTAGGCAGAGGATCATAGAGGTATGGCTAACTCCCCAAAGCGAATCGAAACCCTCGTCGGGTTTTTCCTTTTCGTGGGGCTGGCACTGCTCGGCGTGCTTATCATGCAATTTGGACGCTTCGCGGATCGATTCCGGGGAGTCTACACGATTACCGCCACCTTCAGCGATGCCTCGGGGCTGATTAAGGGAAGCCAGGTCCGCCTCTCAGGGGCTCAGGTGGGACAGGTTGTGGAAGAACCCTCCCTGACCGAAGAGGGCAAAATCGTGGTCGACATGGTGATTCGAAAGAGCACCCCGAAAATTGACCGCAATGCCGTCTTTCAAATCACTTCCCTCAGTATTCTCGGGGACAAGGCAATCACGATCTCTCCTCCTGCGACGTCGGAGCTCAAATCAGGAAGGTATATTCAGGATGGAGATTTCATCGTCGGAGCAGAAGCCGGAGGGCTTGATGCGCTCCAGACAGATGCTGAGCAGATTGCTTCAGACGCTGTAGCTCTCATCTCGCGCGGTAAAACAACCCTCTCCAAAGTCGATAGTGCCCTCGACGACCTTCGCGCCGTATCGGGGCAACTCGCCGAGAGTCTTGAACGGATCAACTCAGGTTTAATCACTGAGGATAATATCGCCAAATTCAGCCGCTCCCTTGAGAATCTGGACGGGGCAACAGATGCAATCAAGGAGGCCAGTGTGGAAATTAAACCTCTTATCGCCGGCGCCCAGGACGCCGTCGCCAGTTTTGGCAACGCGGCAAAGGCCGCAGAGGGCACTTTCAACCAGGCCTCTTCTGAAATTAGCAAACTCGGTCCGACGCTCAGCAAAGTTCCTGAGGCGGTTGACTCGATATCAGAGGTCGCCAGCGAGGCCCGGGGCGCCCTCAACAGTGTTACCGGGAGCGAAGGACTGCTCGGTTCGCTCGCCTATGACCGCGACATGAAGGGAGACGCCAAGACCTTCATGCGCAACCTCCGTCATTACGGAATCCTCAGATACAAGGATGACGAAACTCCGGAGGCGAGTGACCCCCGCAATCGTTTCCGCGGCCGCCGCCGCTAGCCCCTGCCCCCTGCAGGTTGGGTCCAGGTCTCCCCGAGAGCCAGGCGAATTCCTTCCGCCTTCTGAAGCGTCTCCTGAAATTCCATCTCAGGGTCGGAATCCGCCACAATGCCTGCGCCAACTCCGAAAGACAATCGGGAGCCTCTTCGTTCAAGGGTTCGAATCGCTATATTGAACTGACTTTCCCCATTAAACCCAAGATAGCCAATTGCCCCTGTATAGAGCCCCCGGGGCACGGTTTCGAGTTCCTCGATGACTTCCATCGCCCTTCTCTTGGGTGCACCCGTAATGCTGCCCCCGGGGTAGCAGGCCTGCAGGGCATCCAGCTGGTCCGCCTCCCCTCGGAGTTGGCCCGTCACGGTCGAAACCAGGTGATGCACCTGCTCGAGGCGCTCATGCTTGAGCATTTCGGTAACCGCAATTGTCCCAAACTCACAGACACGGCCCAAGTCGTTACGCTCAAGATCAGTGATCATGACGAGCTCCGCTATCTCCTTCTCGCAAGTCTGAAGTTCAAAGGCAGATCTGCTATCCAGCTCAGGATCTGCAAACCGGGGACGAGTTCCCTTGATAGGCCGGGTTTCAATTGCTCGCCCGTGCATGCTCAAGAAGGTCTCAGGAGAAGAGGAGAGAATCTCATGGTCTCCGCAGGCCATATAGGCAGCCATAGGCGCCGGCGAGACGCTTCGCAATCGGTCATAAAGTGGAAAAAGAGACTCCGCTTTAGGGAAGTCCGCGCTGAACTGCTGAGACAGGTTCACCTGATAAATGTCGCCACTGGTAATATAGTCCTGCGCACGGCACACCCGCTCCACGAACTGTTCTCTGCTCAAATTGCTGCGCCAGGGCCCTGCAATTTCCAGTAAGGGCAGAGGGGTGCATTCTAAATGCTCACGGAGAGAGCCGACTTCGAACCACTCCTGGGTGGCATGATTGTAAACGAGTAGATCGTCGTAGAACCCAAAGTGGAATTCTCCCTCGTATCCAATCCACCCGCAAGCCGCCCCGAGAGGGAATCCGCAATCTGGTCTTCTCACCATGCGCTCTTGGAGCTGCTTCCTGAGTTCGGTAACGTCTTCGATCCTTCCTTCCAGCTCCCCGGTGGGACAGGCCGCGATGATAGATAATGCCTGAGATCGGGATAGGTTTCCCGAGCTATCGAAAAAGGCCAAACCTGGCAAATGACGGAGCCCCGCTGCAGCCTCGGCCGGGGTAAGGCCGAGATCAACCGAGCGAAATTCCGGCGCTGGTAGAAGACTGAGTGCCACGCTGCTGATTGATACTGCGGATCTGGGTGGCTTGCAAACCTCTCCATGCAAAGGTCTGGGTCCCTCTCAACCCCTGCAGCAGCCCCTTCCTGGACTTGACCATGCGCTGGGCTGGGGTCATTGACTCCCACGATGCTCAGCGATATGATTGGGCCTTCTGTCTTTGAGTTCTTCCCCTACAAATTCATCCCTCGGCACTTTTCGCGCTGCCTGCTGGGTGCTGGTTGTCATCGCTTTCATCGAGGTGGTGGCTGTCGGCCTCGCGCTGGCGCTTCGCATGAATTCTCAGGAAGCCCCCGTAGTAGTAGAGCGAGTAGTCACAGAATATCTCCCCATCCAGCCCCCTGCCGCCAATCCTCGTGCCACCATAACTGAGCCGACAACCGATTCTACGGCCGAGCCCTCTCCTCTCCCAGCCCCATTCACAACCGCAGAGGAGCTGGTGAACAGCGAGGCAGAGCCGCTCGACGCGACCCCTTCCCTGAAAACCCCTTTTATCGCTAATCCTGAAGTTGAGCGACTCGTCGTGCAGGCGCGTCAGGCCAGGGTGCGGGACAATATCGGTGCCGCGGTGCTCAAGCTTGAAGCTGCTGAGGGTATCGCTCCCGAGGAACCCAACGTTCTTTACCAGTTTGCGGAAGTCTTTGGAGCCGTAGGCCACTACGACAAGGCCGCGGATTACTACCAGAAAGTATTCAACCTCGGACCCGTCAGAGCCGGGGCCCTTTATGAATTGGCGTCCCGTAAACTGAGCCTCGGCTTCGAGCAGGGAATGGGCATGGAAGGAAAAATGAGGCTTGGTCGTATTCGCCACTACAGCGACCGGGGAGACAACGGCAGCAAGCGGGTGGTTCTCACGATTCCCGTCCTTGCCGCGCCGGGGCAGGGAGTGGACACGAATAAGCTTTCCATCCAGGTGACGTTCTACGACAAGCGTAACGGGAAGGTCTATCAGGCGACGTCCGACAGTAATCTGAGTCACAAGTGGGCTACCCCCCCTCTTGACTGGGGCGACAGCGGCGAGGAGTTGCTCCAATATACCTACATCATACCGCCCGGTGATGAGCGAGATCGCCATCTCCTGGGAGAGCGTATGCACTTTGGGCAGGTTGTTGAGATGCGATATGGCGGAGAGCTTATCGACCATCAGGCATGGCCGAGGACCCTCGCTGAGCAGCGGGGCATACAAGAAGCCAGCCCCCTCTTCATCCCCTCCGATTTCCTGCCGGGCCAAATCAACGAGGCAAACCCACTTCTTCCTCCACTCCCTCGCTAGGTTCAGCCCTGTTAGATGTAAGCCTTTGCTTCCTTTCTGTCTTGTTGTGCACTGGCTACTTGCGAGTTGTGCCAGCTGGGCCTAATAATCCGCACAAGATGTCCGAGCCGGAACAACAGTGGTACTTCATCAGCGTCGTGAATCAGGAGCGGTATGGCCCTTATAGCGCGGACCAACTTGAAGGATTTGTAAACAATGGATCCATTACAAAGGAGACCATGATCTGGACAGAGGCGCTGCAAGACCAATGGATCCCCGCCAAAAACGTCGAGGGATTGTTTCCGGCGGAAGGGAATGCTGCGGCAGCCCAGACGGCTCCAGCAGCCCCAGCAGGCCGCCCCCAGCTTCTCACCGGCGCACCGGCAGGCTCTCCCCGGCCTTTGGCACAGGCAGCTCCCCTCCAAGCGCAACCACTGCAGGCTCAGCCACTACAGGCTGCTCCAATGCCCGTCCAGCCCGTCCAGCCCGTCCAACCCGTCCAACCCGTCCAACGAGTCGCCCCCGGGATGATTCCTTCCTCCATGCCGGGCATCGCACAGCCAGCTGCAACCGCGTTAGGCGCGGCCCGGTCCTCCGCGCCTGGGCTTACCTCTGAATCATCTGAAAAGAAAATCCTGCCTACCTTTCTTCTGTGTTTCTTTCTTGGACCCCTCGGCATCCATCGCTTCTTTGTTGGAAAAACAGGAAGTGGGATCGCCCAGATTTTTACTTTGGGGGGGTGCGTTATATGGTCCTTTATCGACTTGATCATGATCGCGTGTGGGTCATTCAAAGACAGTAAGGGCAAAACCCTCAAGGAGTGGACCTAAAGTGGTCTGCAGTTGGTTTCGGAATGAGCTATCGTGAAGCCCCATTCCTGGCTCCGACCGGAACGAGTCGAACTTCACACAGCAGCTTGGCTCTTTTGCGTTGGCAGTAGAGCTGTTTTGGTCGGGCCTTCCCTAGCGCATGTCACGACCTTCGAGGAAAGGTTCCAGCAAGTCGTGCAGATGTCGCATCGCTGGGGCCTCGAGGTAGTCTTCCGTAAATCGAGGAGCCTCCTCAGACCCGAGTTCATGAAGGGCCTGTAGCATAGCATAGATATAGTGTGCATCCGTTGCTTTTACGGTCTCCACGTCGGGTAGCGCCTTCTCGATAAGCGGAATGGAGTCCTGGTAGCCGAAGCTCGCCATCGCCCCTGCGACGACAGCCCTTACATACAACGTGTCCTGAAGGAACGGGAGAATGCGATGAGCTACAGTTGTGTCCCCAATTCTCCCAAGAGCTTCAATCGCAATGCCTGAATCCACTCGTCCGGGCTCCTCAAGAAGACGGACAATATCACCAGCCACGGGTCTCGCCAGCGGCCCGAGGTCCTTAAGAACAAGTATTGCTTCGTCGAGTCTGTCTCCTGCCTTCGCGCGGCGCAAAAGGATCATGAGCTCTGCAACCGCATGCTCCCCGAGCTTGGGCAGAAGTGCCCTGACCCGCTTGCGGTATGTTTCGTATGCGCCCTCGGGAGAGGTCCTCCGCAGCAGATATGAGCATAACACAATTGCCTGCTCCTCAGCATTCTCAATCGCTAATGCCCTCTCCCAGTTCCTGTGATCTTCAAGGCCTTGTCGAACTTGTGTCAGTAATTCTCCTTCCGTTTTGCAGAATCTGGAGACCCCCAGACTGTAACTTGGCGAGCCGACACCATCGTTATTCTCGATTTGCTCATACTGGTAACACTGGCCGTCCTCTATCCACACCATTCCCAAACTTCCGGCTTCTCCCTGTGCCAACACCTGCCACTGGTCCTGCTTTTTAACGAGAAAGCACAGAAGCCGCTGCGACTTCAGGTGCCGGGTTGTCGAGCCCTCCCGTTTTGTTCCCGGCTGCACGACCACCCGCTGGTTCTTCTCAAGGCCCGGGATTTCAATCAGGGAGCTCCTGTTTTCGAGATCAGGTGGCGCGCGCAACCATTGCCTGACCATCACACTGCTCGCCCCTACCCTCTCGCCTTCTACTATTGCATCCGCCTCTGCGCACATTTCATGCGGGGACCGCGTCGGTGGGCGTTCTGCATAGAGCAGAAAACTGGAAAGCCCCATTAGCGCAAGTATGGCGAGACTTCGCAAAAAGGAGGCTCCTGGGCGCAGGGTGGTTTCCTGAGGTCGGGTTTGCTCGCAGAAACTTCTATCCCGCAGTTCAAAATTGGGAGCTACCTCTTCCTGAATGGTTTTTGCCATACGCGCCCAGAGAGGACGATCCAGAGGCTCACACCAGCATGAGAGCGGGCTTCTCGATCAATTTCTTCACCTGCGACAGGAATTCGGCTCCAACAGCCCCATCGACAACCCGGTGATCGCAGGAAAGTCCGAGATTGAGCCGCAGCCCGGGCACGATTTCTCCATTCTCGACAACCGCTTTTTCCACAATGCTGCCAACCGAAATGATTGCTGCCTGGGGCGGGTTGATGATGGCGTCAAAAGACTCGATCCCATAAGCGCCAAGGTTTGAAACTGTGATCGTGCCTCCATCGAATTCGTTTGGTAGCAGCTTGCCATCGCGAGCCCGGGTGGCGAGATCTTTGACTTCCTTCGAGATCTGAAGCAGGGATTTAGCCGCCGCATTCCTCACCACCGGGGTGACCAAGCCGTCTTCAACAGCAACCGCGACGGAGACTCCGATCTCACCAAATTGATGAATATGGTCCCCTTGGAAGGTGGCGTTCACACTAGGAACTGCCTGCAGGGCGCCAATCACGGCCTTTAGAACGAGATCATTTACGGTGTATTTGTTTCCGTGTGTTGCCTCTGCCTGAACATTGATCTGGCGCCTTATCTCCATCAAGGGGGCCGCATCCGCCTCGGCGTGAAGGTAAAAATGAGGAATCGTTGTTTTTGAGGTCAGTAGGCGCTCCGCAATAATCCGGCGGAGGCTGGACAACTCGACCCGATGGTCTCCCACGCCAAGCGGAGGGGTCGGCAGCGCACTCTTCGGGGAATCCTGAGCGGGCTCAGGGGGCGCTGGAGGCGGAGATATGCTAGCTGTTGGCTCTTTTTCTACCGCCGGCGCGTTCGATCCACCCTTTGCAGCGCTTTCCACGTCTTTCTTCACAATGCGGCCTCCAGGGCCACTCCCGGTGAGGCCCGCAAGGTCAACCCCGTGAGCTGAGGCTAGTTTGCGCGCGAGCGGAGAGGCCTTAATCCTGTCAGAGGCCGCTGAGGCTTGAGGAGTATCTTCGGTAACCTGGGGAGAGGAGGCGAGGGCCGGAGCTGGTTCCGTCACTATGGGTTCTGGCTCGGCTGGAGGGCTGGCAGCTTGCTCGGCGGCAGGAGCAGGTGCAGGGGGCTCCGCGACAGCAGGTTCTGGCTCCACCGCTGGCGTTGCTTGAGCGGGATCCCCTTCCCCTTCATCCCTTAGGACTGCCAGAGTAGCGCCGATTTCAGCTTTAGCTCCTTCCTCAATCAGAATTTCCGAAAGAATCCCTTCATCAAAAGCCTCCATCGCCATGGTGGCTTTGTCTGTCTCGATTTCGGCGATCTCATCGCCAATCTCCACCTGATCGCCGACGCTCTTGAGCCAGCGAACCACGGTGCCCTCGGTCATGGTGTCCGAGAGCTTGGGCATTTCAATGTGCGTTGCCATGGGTCGATGCGTGAGGAAAGTTGGGCCTAAATCTTAGCTCCGGTCAAGACCGGGAGGTGATAGTTTTGAGATAAGATGAGCCGATCTCATGTTAATATAACCCGGAATTTGGGCGCGGCTTAAAATAAACGGGCTCCCCGATGAAGGAGAGCCCGCAGGAAAATCGTTCGTTTCCGGGGCTTAGTTCTCCTCCGGAGCAAGCTCTTTCATTGTCGGAATCAACCCAATGTGTGGCTCCCCGCTGGAGCCTTGTCCGGTTGCCCTTCTCAGGACTTGGCTGCTCACGGTTCCGCCACAATCTGGATCTGTGCAATACCATGATCCACAGGGGGCGCAGCTGGCAGCTTTTCGCACGGTCTTCACGACAGGACGACGCACCTTCACTGTTTCACCTGTCCCGCCCTTCGGTCCGGGCTCTGCTATCACTTCCTCCTCGATCCACTCAACTTCTTCAACTTCCACATACTTCTTCGAGGAACACCCATTGCAGCTCAAGCCACAGGATGAGAAGCTCAGAGCTAAAAACAGGATCGCCGGGATGAACACCAAGGTTTTCATAGGAAGCCCGGATGCTAGGGCCCTTCGCCAAGAGTGCAAACAGAATCTCCCCGACATTGCGCTCCGAGGAGTCTCGCTTTATTCCTGCAAGCTTTAAAACAATTCCACCCTTGAAATCAGGCTATGGAAAGCACCTGGTCGACCACTCTGCGAGCGTTCGGAAGCTGCTCATCCTCGATGTGGTGCGAATAAATCGCAGGGGCATCGATACTGCAGACCCTCTTAACGGGAGCATCCAGATGGTCGAACGCATGCTCCTGAATAAGAGCCGCGATCTGGGAAGAGACCCCATTAAACGGCTTAGACTCATCGACGAGAACTGCTCGGTTCGTTTTCACGACCGATTTAAGGATGGCCTCCTGGTCGAGAGGTCGGATTGAGCGGAGGTCCAGGACCTCTGCGGATATCTTGTGATCATTATGAAGGGTCTCCGCTGCCTCCAGGCAGTGTAGGACAGATCGCCCGTGCGCAATCAGGCTGATGTCGCTTCCCTCCCGCTTGATATCAGCCTTGCCGAGTGGAATGAGAAGCTCTCCCTCCCCGGGGTCAGGAACCTCTCCCGCGTTCCCATAAAGCTTGGTGTTCTCCATGATGAAAACCGGGTCGTTATCCCGAATGGCGGACTTCATCAGGCCTTTAGCGTCGGCGGGAGTTGCTGGCGCGCAAACCTTCAGACCCGGAAAAGCCGCGAAGAGCCCCTCGGGACAATGGGAGTGTGTTGCGCCAACGTTAGTGCCCCCATTTGCTGGCCCGCGGACAACGATGGGAACGTTGATTTTGCCCCCGGCCATATAGCGCACGCATCCCGCGTTATTCACCAGCTGATCGAAGGCAACCGAGTGGAAGGACCAGAACATCAGCTCCATGACCGGGCGAACTCCAAGCATGGATGCGCCTACGCCCATCCCAATAAAGCCAGCTTCCGAAATTGGGGTGTCCACCACTCTTTTGCTTCCCCACTTGTCCCAGAGACCTTCTGTGACTTTGTAGGCTCCGTTGTATTCGGCAACCTCTTCTCCAAGAAGAACGACATTCTCGTCGTGGGCCAGCTCTTCATCAAGAGCTTCGCGAAGCGCGTGTCTGTAGAGTAATTCTCTCATTGTTCCGCCACCGTTTAGTCGTTGAAAAAGTGGCGGCCTGTGTTGCCCGCCTCGGTATCTTCATCTACCTCCCAGTAAACATCATGTAAGATGTCATCTACGGTTGGAGGCGGCGAGCTCTCGGCAAATTTAATCGCCTTAGCCGTCTCTTTCGTTGCCTCTTTTTCCATCGCCTTAGCCTCCTCAGCGGTCAGGTGGCCTTCCTCAATAAGCCGTCGCTCCCAGAGGCGGATGGGGTCATGGTATGTCTTGTAGCGCTCGATCTCATCCGGCGTGCGATACTTATCTGCATTCGCATCGGCAACCGAATGTCCATAATAGCGATATGTTTGGATCTCGAGGAGGCTCGGGCGGTGCTCCTTGCGGGCTCTTTCCATCGCGATGTATGTCTTGGCTCTGACCTCGTAAAGGTCCTCCCCATTCACCAGATCCCACGCCATGTTGTAAGCCTCCGCCCGCTGTGCCAGGCAATCTCGATATGCGCTGGAACGGGTTTGTGATGTCCCCATTGAGTAGCCGTTATTCTCGATGATGTAGACGACGGGGATCTCAAAGAGCGCGGCGATGTTGAGGGATTCGTGAAACACTCCCTGGTTGATAGCCCCATCACCGAGAAAGCACAGCGCACACCCCGCCAATCCTTTATACTTCAAGGCATATCCGAGGCCAAGGCCGAGCGGAGTCTGTCCGGCCACAATACCGTGACCTCCCCAAAAGTTCTTGTCGGGAGCAAAAAAGTGCATGGATCCCCCTTTGCCTTTGGAGCATCCGGTCACTTTTCCAAAGAGCTCGGCCATGCACTCGTCCATGCTCATTCCCGCGGCCAGCGCGTGACCATGGTCCCGGTAGGCCGTAATCACGTGGTCATTTTCGCCCATCAGGGAGACTGCCCCAACCGCGACAGATTCCTGGCCGATATAGAGGTGGAGAAAACCACCCATTTTATCTTTCTGATATTGGCCGAGTGCGAGGTGCTCGAAACGTCGGATCCGAACCATCGTCCGATAAAAGTCGATCTTGTCCTGAGGGGTCAGGCCGCGGTTCACCGGTGAGCTGGAAAAATCCATCGCAGCAAACGGTGGCTCTGCAGAAGGGTCTTGCATGGTGGTGGCTACTGGCCGTGCATACCCCTCAGGCGCACCGCGGGCAAGAGATAAGAGGTATCACTCCTTAACCTCAGCAAGCTCGAGAAGTTGGTGCTGGATTAGTGATCACTTGCTCTGGGCGCCTAAAATGACCCTGACCGAGAAGAAAAAGCGGAGTAAAAAGGGCACTAGCAGTCATTTGGCCCTTCAGAAACATCCAAGAAGGAGGATAACCCGGAAGACCAGTGGTCTGACATTGAATCCAGCCCGCCCACGTTTTTGCATATTGCCCGGACAGGACCCACGCTCCTGTGTTGGTGACCAGGTAAAAAGCAAGGGCGGCTCCGAGGGACCCGCCGATGAGCAAAAACCAGGACCTCTGTCGCATCAGGGTTCCAATCCAGAAGGTCGCCGCCAACCCTGCTATCACCCAAAAAAAATGCAGTCCCCACTGATGCCCCTGTGTGAGATTAATAATAAAGTAGGAAAGGGTCCATGCGGTGGCAGGTAACCAGATCCACCGTGTTGACATACAGGCTGCAATACAGAAGAAGAGCGGTGGCAGTGGGCTGAAGCCGGGCAGAAGGCCCTGGAGTCCGGGCGCTGCCCAACCGAAGCAGACCAGTAAAGCAATCAGCAGGGTTGCAGGGAGGAGGCGCTTCACTGTGTTTTTGTTATACTGGTTACTTTTGATCTGCACGCAAAATTGGATTTCTGAAGAGTGGGATCCTGATTTGTTATTCAGATGGATGAAGGAAGAGATTCTTTTTTGAACTCCATAATTCTTCTTCTTAAAGGGGCGAATAACCCGGCAAGAACAGTGTTCCTCACTATGTTTGTCGGGGTTCCACAGGAAGAATAAGGCGGGAATAAAGGAGGAGAGGGACCGAGCCTTAGTCAGAGATTGTTGCTGTTCGCACCCATACTCAATTCATTCCCAAGGTTCGCTCATGATCTTACCATGTTGTCCACGGCTCTTGCTCGTAACGAGTGATGGAGCTAATTATGAGTTGTGAACGACAGTGAATACATGCGTCGAGCGCTATCTTTGGCGAGGCGCGGATTAGGGATAACCAGTCCTAATCCCCCTGTTGGCGCCATTCTTGTGAAAGAGGGTGCTGAGTTGGGAAGTGGCTGGCACAAAGGGCCGGGGTGCCCCCATGCAGAAGTAGAGGCCATAGGCGACGCGGTGAAGCGCCACGGAGAAGGGGTGACACAGGGCGCCACGATGTATGTCACTCTTGAGCCCTGCTCTACCCATGGTCGTACCGGGCCGTGTACGACCGCTCTCATACGTGCCGGAGTTAGCAGGGTGGTGGTCGGGGCTGCCGATCCAAACCCAAGCCATGAGGGCAAAGCCGAAGCTTTGTTTCTCGAAGCGGGGATTGATTTTAAAGAGGGAATCGAAGAGTCGGCCTGTCACTCGCTTATCCGGGCTTTCACAAAGGTCCAGCGGAGCGGGCTACCCTGGGTGATCGTGAAGAGCGCATTCGGACTAGACGGCAAGGTGACACGGCCTGCGAGCGAAGGCCAGTGGCTGAGTGGAGAAGGCTCCCGGCAGGAGGTTCATGAGCTCCGGGGAGAAGTGGACGCGATACTAACGAGCGGCAAGACAGTGTGGAGCGACAACCCGAGGCTCACAATAAGAGGGGCCTCGAGGACGGTAGGAAAGGATCAACCGCTCCGGGTTGTCTTGACATCAAGAGAAAAAGGCCTGCCGGGGAAGTGTCATCTTCTTGCCGATGAGTTTAGTGATCGAACCCTTATCTACAGGTCCAGACGAATCGAATGTGTCTTGCGCGAACTTGTTGCGGATCACGGCGTTCTGAGCGTTATGATTGAAGCCGGGGGCAACATGGTGGGGCAGTTCCTGGACGAGGGGTGGGTTGATGAAGCCGTGTTCTATCTTGCGCCGCTTATTACTGGAGGGAACGTTCCGGCGGTGGGAGGAGAGGGAGTGGTCGATCTTAGAGGGCGCATAGAAATGGGAAGCTGTTCGTTCAAGCGAATTGATAACGACGTGCGGGTCCGGGCTGCGATTCTCAGAGATAGCAACCCCGTTGGCGCCTGATCTGGTGACCTACAGAAAAAAGGTAAAAAGATCAGGGCCTTGAAATACTATGAACATAGTATTAAACAGAGTGGCTCCACGAGGTGGTTTAGGGTGCTAGCACCGGGAATCAAAATTCGGTTCCCAAAGCGGGAAGAGGTCGAAACTCGACAGGGAACAGGTCAGCCGCCTTAACTCCCTGAGGTCTTTTCTCTCGCGGCTTTCTCCCGCGCGGCTTTCTCAAGCCAAATAGAGAGAATCGCTATGTCCGCTGGAGTAATTCCGCTGATTCTCGCGGCTTGGCCGAGCGTGTGAGGGCGGATCTCACTGAGTCGTTGTCGCGCTTCCTGCTTGAGGCCCTCCAAGGTCTGATAGTCCAAAGACGGGGGAAGGGGTCGCGTTTCCTGCCTCTGCATGCGGTCAACCTGCTGGCGCTGGCGGAGAATATGGCCTTCATATTTAAAGTCGGTTTCAATCAGGGGCCAGAGTTCCACAGGGAACTTCGCGAGAATGTCAGGAGGGAGTGAGCTCCACGTGTTTTCCTCCCGCCGAAACCAGTGGTCTAACTTGAGGCCCTCGTGAGGCGTTTCCCTGACATAGGCCGATGCCGAGTGGAGGAGATTAATCTTGGTGGCGGTTCTCTTTTCGCGAACAGGACAATTGAGCCCAAGGGAAGCGGCAACGGGGCCAAGCCGCTGGTCTGCGTTGTCCTGCCGCAGTAGCAGGCGATATTCCGCTCTGCTGGTAAACATTCTATAGGGCTCTGTGCAGCCCTTTGTCACTAGGTCGTCAACCATCACACCAAGGTAGGCTTGATCTCGGGAGAGGACCAGAGGGCCTTTGCCCTGTGCCTTGAGGGCGGCATTCGCCCCTGCGAGTAGGCCCTGCCCAGCGGCTTCCTCGTATCCCGAAGTTCCGTTGATTTGCCCGGCAAAGTATAAGCCTTCAACCAGCTTTGTTTCCAAAGTGGGGAACAGCTGTGTGGGCGGGCAATAATCATACTCTACCGCATATCCCGGGCGGATGATGGCCGCATGCTCCAACCCGGATATGGTCCGGATAAAGGATAGTTGCACTTCGTAGGGGAGGGAGGTGGATACTCCGTTGACGTAGTATTCATGGGTGTGTCGCCCCTCAGGCTCCAGAAAGATCTGATGTCGGGATTTTTCTGCGAATTTAACCACCTTATCTTCGATAGAGGGGCAATAACGGGGCCCTGTGCCTTCAATTTGACCCGAATACATCGGACTTTGATCCAGGTTAGCCCGTATTTCATCGTGTGTTTGTGGATTGGTCCACGTGATCCAGCAGGGCAATTGTTCCACGTGGAATGCTTTGCGACCCCAAGTATTCAAGGTGAAAATATCATCAGGGCCCCCGCTTATGCTATCTGCGAGATAGCTGAATAAAGGGGGAGGGTCATCGCCATCCTGTCGTTCGCACTTGGAGAAATCGATAGAGCGTGCGTTGATCCGGCACGGTGTACCGGTCTTGAAGCGCTCGATGGCGAAACCAAGGTCTTGGAGTGAGTCGCTGATCGTGGAGATGGTGTCTCCCATGCGCCCGCCTTTCTCGTTGCGCTTGCCCACGTGCATGAGGCCCCGCATGAACGTTCCCGCACTCAAGACCACAGCACGCGCGCGAAGTTCAAAGTGGAGGTTGGTTTGAACCCCTTTGATTGCGTCTTCCTCTATCAATAGACGGGCTGCATTCCCCTGATGAAAGTCGATGCCTTCGGTTGATTCGAGGGTGTGTTTTATCCGGAATTGGTAAGCCTTCTTATCGCATTGGGCCCGAGGCGCGCGAACACTTGGGCCTTTGGACTTGTTGAGAAGGCGCCATTGGATTGCGGTAGCGTCCGTATTGAGGGCCATGGCTCCCCCTAGAGCATCGATTTCGCGAACCATATGACCTTTACCTAAGCCGCCGATTGCAGGGTTGCAGCTCATCTGACCAACGGTGTCGAGGTTCTGGGTAAGGATGGCTACCTGGGCTCCCAGGCGGGCTGCGGCAAGGGCGGCTTCCACGCCTGCGTGGCCGGCTCCGATTACGAGAACGTCGTATTCTTTTGGGTAAACGAACATGGTTGGGTTCGAGGCGCGGTCGAGGGTAGCTGATAGGGGCAGGAGTTCAAGGGGTTGTGGGGGAAGGATTCTCTTCGTGCAAGCTGACCACTTCCCCTCAAGGGATCTGTTCCACGTGGAACAGAAGGGAGACGCCTCTATGATGGCGAAGCTTGCTGGGGTCAAAGCCGCGGTCTCCGAGCCCCAACGAAAAGCCCTAACTAGTTGA
>TARA_B100001057_G_scaffold495538_1_pt1 | contig 14501 bp, 11 predicted proteins | sample TARA_B100001057 | Tara Oceans TARA_B100001057 (sample SAMEA2621839) | marine metagenome | biome: marine biome (ENVO:00000447); feature: surface water layer (ENVO:00002042); material: "saline water (ENVO:00002010), including plankton (ENVO:xxxxxxxx)" | depth 5 m
CCAAAGGCTAAGGAGCCAGCTGCAGAAGAACCAAAGGCTGAGGAGCCAGCTGCAGAGGATAAATCTGAATAATTCAAAATTTTTTTAAAACACTAATTTGTAACGACGCCAATCACCAGTTTGGTAACCAGCAACTTTTGTCATAATATACAAACCACTTGTATTAGCTTGACCAGAACAATAAATCATGCTCCCGTTAGCGCATCTGTTAGAATTTGTTATTATCCAATCGTCAGAATTACTATCGGTCAGATACCATTTTGATCCATCATAAGACCAGTCAAAATCTACTTTTATATTTTCATCATCGACTATAATATCATAATAACCTTTTAAATCAGAAGAAAAATTTAATTTTCCTGTCAAATTAGTAGTTAAAAAACTTTCTGATTGTCCAACTGAAAAACCATTCGTTGGTGATTCTTTTCGAGTGTCCCAGTAAGAGAATTCTTCTTGATCAGTAGATGTTTGAAGAATTAGTTGATAATTTCCAATAATTTGATTACCAGAAGTAGAGAACTCCATAGAATCTTTACTACAACCAAATAAGACAAGTAATGAAAGTAATAATAGCTTTTTCAAATGTCTAATTTAATTTAAAGCACCAATCCCTGATTCCCATAATTCATTATTAAAAATAGGTATATCATTCTGATTTATATTGTCAATTTCTTCCTTTAAAGAATCCCACTTATTATCAAGAGACTCTAAAGATTTTAAAATTCCCTCACTAACATTTGGAATATCACCCTTAATCTCATCCAAAATAAATAAATAATCAGCTAAAAACTTATTTGGAAAATTCTCCACATCATCATAGGCTAATGATTTTCTTTGCATCATTTTTTTATCCCAGCTGTCCATTTTATTAAGCAATTTTTCACCATTGTTTTTTATTGTTGGATCTTCAATCTCGCTTATGATAGTTTTGAGTTTATCAATTAATTTTTTATTGTTATTAATGTAATTAGCCATAACATTAAACTTATTTTCCATATGACTTGTATACTTGTGAAATTCTGCGTATTCATCATCTGAAACATTAAAATTTGGATTTTTTAAAATCTCAAAATCTGAAGTAAATTTTTTATCTCCTACCTCTATTGACATATTATACTTACCAGGTATAGCTTTATGTCCACTAAACCTACCTTCTATATATGCATATGGAACACCTTTTAATGATTTATGTCTTGTATTCCACACAAACCTATTGATTCCTACTTTGTTTGATAAAATTGGTTCTCTTGAAGGACCTCCATTGTATGAAATAAAGTTTTTATCAATTTGATTACTTATTTCTCTCACAAGATTATTGTCTTTATCAAAAAATTTCATTTTAATCTCTTTGTCAGCATCTTCTTCATTTAGATTATAATAAACAACAACACCATTAGCTGGGTTTACACCTGTAAATGTTGATGTACCGTCTGAATAATTCGAGTTAAGCTGACTGTACCAGTTACCTATAGTTGAATTTTCTGGTTGATAAAGCCTCGTTTCATTTGAATTGTCCATTTGCCTTATCAATCCCATATCATCTAAAATCCAAAATGATCTTCCTTGAGTAGCAATTATCAGGTCATCATGCTTGATCATTAGATCTGTAATTGCTAAAATAGGCATATTAAGATCAAACTTTTCCCAATCTTTACCATCATTAAATGAAATATATACGCCTAGTTCAGTTCCAGCAATTAATAAACCTTTTCTTTCTTCGTCTTCCCTAACTACTCTAGTATAAGCACCATATGGAATATTACCAGTAATTTCTTTCCAATTTTTCCCATAGTTAGTTGATTTATATAGTCCCGGAGATTTATCATTAAACTTGTACCTAGTAGTAGCTATATAAACTGTCCCCTTTTCATGCGGAGAGATATCAATTGCATTAATAATGGTTTCCTCAAGTCCTTTTGGTGTGATATTATCCCATGTTTGCCCTCCATCCTTTGTAATATGAACAAGACCATCATCAGAACCAGTATAAATTGTATTTGGCTCGTGAGGAGATTCTATTACGTAACTTATTGTTCCATAATTTTCTGCTCCAACAGCTTCATTTGTATATGGTCCTCCTCCGTTTCCTTGTTTTTCATCTTCATCTCTTGTTAAATCAGGTGATACGATTTCCCAAGATTTTCCTAAATCTTTTGTTTTGAATAGGTGTTGAGCAGCATGATAAAATGTGTTTGGCTCATGTTGAGACCAAATAATAGGCGCATTCCAATTAAATCTATACTTCATATCTCTAGATGCTTTACCTATATAATTTATTGGTTCTATCATTACTTTCTTTCTGGCTTTGGCATTTGTGTCATAAATATTTACACTCCCCAAATAACTTCCTCCCATAACTAATTGAGGATTATCGGGATCAAAAGCCAAGAATGCACTTTCACCACCTGCAGTTGATGACCAATCTCTTTCAGATATTCCACCACCAGATCCAATGCTTGATATCTTAACAGTTGAATTATCTTGCTGTCCTCCGTATAAGTTGTAAGGAAAAAGATTATCAACATTTACTCTATAAAATTGAGCTGTTGGCATTATATCGATACTTGACCAAGAGCTTCCATTATCAAAAGTAATTTCACCACCTCCGTCGTCAGAGATAATCATATTTTTTGAATTTTTTGGATTTATCCATAAGTCATGGTAGTCACCATGGCCACTGTAAATTCTCTCCCACGATTTACCTCCATCTATTGATCTAAATGCTCTTGCACTTAATACATATACAGTATTTTCGTCATTAGGATCTGCAAATACCTCAATATAATACCATGATCTTGAAGTTAGCTCTGCATAGTCACTTACTCTCATCCAACTTTCTCCTGCATTGTTAGAGACAAATAACCCTCCTAGTCTTTTATTAGTGTCACTTTCTGCTAATAAATAGACTTTGTTTGAATTGGCTCTTGAAACTGAGATTGCTAATTTTCCTAGTTCATCTGGAAGACCATTTTCTATTTTAAACCAATTTTCTCCTCCATCTGTTGATTTATAAACTCCACTTCCATCACCTCCTGATATAACTTTCCACGGAAGCCTTTGATGTTCCCACATCGTCGCATACAATATTTTAGGATTGTTATAATCAATTGATAATTCTGAAGCTCCACTTAATTCATTTACAAACAAAACGTTTTTCCAATTTTTTCCTCCATCTGTTGACTTATATATTCCTCTCTCTTTGGTTGGGCCATTTACTGCCCCTTGAGCTGCAACATATATTACATTATTGTCGTCTGGATGAATTATAATTCTTGAAATTTGTTGAGTATTATCTAAACCTAAATGTTCCCATGTTTCACCGGCATCTGTAGATTTGTAAACTCCATCTCCATATGATGTTGTAACACCTCTAGGAGAATGTTCACCCATTCCAACATATATTATTCTAGTATCACTTTCTGAAACAGCTATTGCTCCTACCGAAGATGTCTTAAAATATTTATCAGAAATATTAAACCATTCAGACCCAGCATTAGTTGTTTTCCAAAGTCCACCACCTGCAGTACCCATATAGTAAGTTAAAGGATCATTAATAACCCCTACAGAAGAAACAGATCTACCTCCTCTAAAAGGTCCAATATTTCTATATTTAACTTCCTCAAGTTTTTCCTCTATTTCTTGAGCATAAGAAAAGGGGGCAATAATTAAAAAAACAAAAATTAGATTCAAATTTCTCATAATACAAAAGTTAGTTAATACTAAGTTACATTCAATTTTCAAAAATTCAGATATATTTACAGAAATTAAGAAATGAGAAGCCGCAAAATCCAAAAAGATCTAAGTGCTATTGGTGATAACTTAATAAAAAAGTTTATCAATAAGGATAAAGCTCTTATTGGTATTATTGATAGTTTCTATGAAGAAAAAAGTATTCTTGAAAAGACTTTAGATAAAAAAAGTGTTTTTACAGATTATAATAGAAAAATTCTTGTTGATCAATTAAAAAAACAATATTCTAAAATTAAAGTATCTAAAGAAACATCAAAAAATATTGATTTGTTAATTGAATCAAATTCATTTACAATAACTACAGGTCATCAGCTTAATATTTTCTCTGGACCTTTGATGGTTGTTTATAAGATTGCCCAAGTAATTAGTATATCAAAACATCTAAATTCTAAAATTAAAGATTTTAATTACGTTCCTATCTTTTGGCTTGCTAGTGAGGATCATGACTTTGATGAAATCTCATCAGTAAATATATCTAACCAAAAGATAAAATGGGAATTTGACTCTGAGAATATTAGTGTAGGAAAAATAATACTTAATGATTTCAAAGAGGTTTCAGATGCATACAAAACGAATATCACTGATTCTGATTTTAAATCTGAACTTGAAAAGTTAATAGATCAAAGTTATAATGATGGGAATAGTCTTTCATTCTCAACTTTAAAATTTATTAATTCTCTTTTTGGGCATCTTGGTCTAATAGTGATTGATTCTGATGTAAAAGTTTTTAAAAAGCTATTTATTGAAAATTTTAAAAATGAAATAATTGATTCTAGATGCAAAGTTGATACAGAGAATCAAATAACAAAAATTAAGAAAAAAATTCAATCATATAAACCCCAAGTAAACCCATCAGAAATTAACTTTTTCAAGATTACTTCAAAGGGTAGAAAAAGAATTAGAAGAAAAAATAAACAAATTCTTGTTGACGACGAAAAAGAATATTCAATCAAGCAATTAATTGACCAGATTGATTTAAATCCAGAGCTTTTTTCTCCAAATGTTTTGATGAGACCTTTATTTCAAGAAAAAATCTTACCGAATATTTGCTATATAGGAGGCCCTAATGAATTAAAATATTGGATGCAACTTAAATTATTTTTCGATAAGTCAAATATACTGTATCCTATTCTTATGCTTAGATCTAGTGCGCTTATAATTGATCAAAAGACAGCAACGAAAATTACAAAAAGTGATGTTGAGATTGAATACTTTACTAAAAGTATTGAAGCCTTATTAGACTATAAGTTAAAAAAACTTTCAAGTATTAGTATAAATTTTGATTCAATTAAGAAAACACTCAATAATCAATTTGATGAACTCAGAGTTATATCAAGTAAAACTAATAAATCATTTCAGGGTGCTTTAAATGCTCAAGAAAAAAAACAAATGAAAGGGATTGAAGAACTTGAAAAAAAATTAATTAAAGCAGAGAAGAAAAACCATGAAGAACAGTTGAATAATATTAAGATGATTTTTGAGTCACTTAATCCAAATAATGTTGATCAAGAAAGATATTTAAATTTTGCTAATTTCTATTCTAAAAAGGGTCATGCTCTAATAGATTTTTTAGTTGATAAACTGATTGTTCCTGATGATAAAATATTAGTTATTAATCTAGAAGATTAATATATAGTTGTATTTTTGTCCATGCGTAATAAAGTCTTAATAGTTGATTTTGGCTCACAGTATACCCAGCTTATAGCAAGAAGGATTAGAGAACTGTTTATTTATTGTGAAATAGCTCCTTTTAACAATCTTCCAGGTGACCTAGATCAGTTTAAGGCATTTGTTTTATCTGGATCACCATTTTCAGTAAACCAAGCAGACTCTCCTGACATTGAACTTGAAAAGATAATTGGTGCTAAACCAATTATTGCTATCTGTTATGGTGCTCAATTAATTGCTAAAAAATTTAGTGGAAGTGTAGAAAACTCAAATTCAAGAGAATATGGTCGTGCGAATCTCTCTTTCATAGATGAAGAATGTGTACTCTTTAAAGGGATTAATATCAATAATCAAGTTTGGATGAGTCATGGAGATACAATTTCAGAGTTACCGGAGGGTGCAAAAGTTATTGCAAGTACAAGCTCTGTTTCTAATGCTGCTTACAGTATCAAAAAATATAATTTATATGCTTTACAATTTCATCCAGAGGTTTTTCATACTGAAAATGGCTTGAAAATTTTTGAGAACTTTTTTATTAAAGAGTTGAAATTTATTCAAGAATGGAACCCAGAGTCATTTATCGACAGAAGTGTTGATTATTTAAAATCAAAAATTAAGGATGACAAAGTAATTCTTGGGCTTTCTGGAGGTGTTGATTCAAGTGTTGCTTCTATTCTTTTAGATAAAGCTATTGGTAAAAATCTTCATTGTGTTTTCGTAAATAATGGACTTTTAAGGAAAGGCGAATTTGATGAAGTTTTAAAACAGTATGAGGGTATGGGACTTAATGTCAAAGGAGTTGATTCTTCAAGCCTTTTTATAAACGCCTTAGAAGGAGTTACTGACCCAGAAAAGAAAAGAAAAATAATTGGTAATATTTTTGTTGAAGTTTTTGAGCAGGAATCAAAAAAAATTAAGGATGCTAAATGGTTAGCACAAGGGACAATATATCCTGATGTTATTGAATCTATTTCTGTAAAAGGCCCATCTGCAACTATAAAGTCTCATCATAATGTAGGAGGATTACCTGAGAAAATGAACCTTAAGGTAGTTGAACCTTTAAAAATGTTATTTAAGGATGAAGTAAGAAAAATAGGAAAAACTTTAAATATGTCTGAGGACATATTAAATAGACATCCTTTCCCAGGCCCAGGACTAGGTATTAGGATTCTTGGAGAGGTAAATTACGAAAGTATCAGATTAATTCAGGAAGCTGATAAAATATATATAGAAGGATTAAAAAGTTGGGGTCTATATGACAAAATCTGGCAAGCAGGTTCGATTTTACTTCCAGTAAAGAGTGTAGGAGTAATGGGTGATGAAAGAACCTATGAAAGATGTGTTGCTCTTAGGGCAGTTATTTCAACTGATGGTATGACAGCAGATTGGTATGAATTTCCAAGTAACTTCTTAAAAGAGGTTTCAAATAATATTATTAATAAAGTTTCTGGAATCAATAGAGTGGTATATGACATAAGTTCTAAACCTCCAGCAACAATAGAATGGGAATAAAATGACAAAAAATATTCATAACTCATTCAAACCTATGTTGACTCCAAAACAAATGCTTAAAAAAGGAATATTTGGTGGAACATATTTCAACCAACTGGTCGATCACAGAAGATTTCCAAAAGATTGGTTTTTAGAAATAGATGAGAGTTATTATTTATCAACAAACTATACTAAAAGTGTAAACTTCTTCAACATAAAATCTGGCCAGTCGCAAGAGGAGTGGGAGGCTAAAGGTTGGATTCACAAAGATGACCCAAGAGGATGGTTTGAGTGGTATTGTAAATACTTTCAAGGAAGAAGACATAATGATGATGAAAGACAGATTAAAAGGTGGCTTGCATTCTGTGGACCAAAAGGAAGATTCAGAAATTCTATATATAATAAAATATATAAATCTGGATTAGGAATTGAAAATTCAAAAGATATTTCCACCAGAATTCAGCAGTCTTTATTACATTGGTCGTACATAGTAAATAATGGGGACTATGAATTCTGGAAACTTGAAAGACAGAAGTAGATGAAAAAAGTAGTGTTTTTTTTATTAATTACAATACAACTAATATTTTCTCAAAATATTGTATCAGATACTATTATACATGAAGTTGAGAGAAAAGAAACTCTCTTTTCAATTTCAAAGAAGTACAATATCAATGTAAATGATATTCTTCAACTAAACCCGCAACTAAGAAATTCAAGATTAAAAAGAAAATCTAAAATATTCATTCCAATATTGGAATCGATTCAAGAAATTAAATTAGCCAACAAAGACTCACTAATTATAGAGGATAGCCTCTTAAGATTAGATTCAGTGTATTTAAAAAAAAGAAAAAAGAATAGCCAATTGAATATTTCAGTTCTTTTACCTTTTAGATCAAAAACGGTTAATTATGATTCAATTCAAGAAGTTGAGTCTCTTTTCGAAGATAGAAACCTTTATACTATAACATTAGACTTTTATTCTGGAATACTCTACGCCATTGAGGATCTAAAGGAGTTAGATATTTCTATAAATCTAAATGTTTTTGACACTGAGAATTCGTTAAATAAAATAATCGAAATTTCATCTGATAATTCAGTTATAAATTCTGATGTAATTATTGGTCCAATAATCCCAAAGAATTTTGAAGTATTTTCAAATATCAATTTAATAAAGTCAATTCCAAAGGTATTTCCTTTATCAACAATCCCAATTAGGTTAATAAGTGGTGTCATTCAATCTGTTACTCCAAAAAAACTATTAAGAGAAAAAATGATTAATTATTTAGATCAGAATATAGATAGACAAGAAAATATTGTGATAATAGCTGACTCTTTAAATAGTGAAATTGAATTAAGATTATCAGAAATATTTCCTGAATCAATTAAAATAAAGCCTGAATTTGAAGGATATATTTTACCCGAACTTTTAGATTCACTTTTGGTTGACTCTATTCCAAATAAGGTAATTGTTGAATCCGAAATTTTTACTTTAATTTCAAGTGTTGTATCTCAACTCAATGCTCAAATTACTTCAGAGCGAGATGTAAGATTATATACAACCTATAGGGGTAATCAATATGACGATTCAAGTATTAACATTAAAGATCTTGGAAACCTTGGTTTCACTTACACTTCAATTTCAAAAAAAATAGATAATGATTCTGTATCTAGATTTGAGAGTAGTTACATAAATTTATTTGGTAGTCTACCAAATAAAGACGTAATCAGGGGATATGATGTTGCTAAAGATATTATACTGAGGGTTTTAATTGATAAAAATTTAAATAAAACTGTTAAATATGATGAGCAGTCATATATAGAATCAAAATTTTTATATGAAAAGGATACTCTTGGAGGATTATATAACTCTTCGATGTTTATCTTAAGACACAGAGAATATGGGATTGAAGAGATTATTGATTAATAACTTATATTATACTTTAATATTTTGTAAATTTGAGTCCGGAAATACTATTATATCCGGATGAATAAACCTAAATATATTTTTGTCACAGGTGGTGTTACCTCATCTCTAGGTAAGGGTATAATATCTGCTTCATTAGCTAGACTTCTTCAAGCTCAGGGATTAAAAGTATCGATTCAAAAGTTAGACCCTTACATTAATGTTGATCCAGGCACTTTAAATCCATATGAACATGGGGAATGTTATGTTACAGATGATGGTGCCGAGACTGATCTTGATCTAGGTCATTATGAAAGATTTCTGAGTATTAATACTTCACAAAAAAATAATATTACGACAGGAAAAATTTATCAGAATGTAATTGATAAGGAAAGAAAAGGAGAATTTCTTGGAAAGACAGTACAGGTAATTCCACATATAACTAATGAAATAAAGGAGAATATCAGAAATCTTAATTATAAAAATAATTTAGATATAATTATTACTGAGATTGGAGGTACAGTAGGTGACATTGAATCTTTACCATTTTTAGAAGCTGTCAGGCAAGTAATTTATGAAGAAGGTCCTGAAAACTCTATGGTTATACATTTAACATTAATACCTTATTTGTCCGCAACAGGAGAGTTAAAGACTAAACCAACTCAACATTCAGTTAAAACTCTTATGGAACTTGGGCTTAAAGCAGATGTGTTAGTCTGCAGAACTGAAAGGGAATTGTCTGAGGAAATAAAAAACAAACTTGCATTATTCTGTAATGTTAGATTTGATTGTGTAATTCAATCAATTGATGTTGAGACTATTTATGATGTCCCGATAAAGATGATGGACGAAGGTCTAGATAAGGTTACATTAGAAAAATTTAAAATTAAAGAATCAGAACCTAATCTTGATAAATGGAAAAATTTCCTTCATAAACTTAAGAATCCTACATACCAAATTAATATTGGTCTTGTAGGAAAATATGTGGAGCTAGATGATTCATACAAGTCAATTTTAGAGTCACTTATTCATGCTGGAACAGAGAGTGATGTAAAGGTTGTTGTTAAGTCAATTCATTCAGAATATATTAATAAAGAAAATATATCAAAGGAATTAAATGAATTAGATGGAATTATTGTTGCTCCCGGTTTTGGTAAAAGAGGGCTTGACGGAAAGATTACTGCTGTTGAATATGCAAGAGTAAATAAGATCCCTTTTCTTGGCATATGCTTAGGTATGCAGATGGCTGTCATAGAATATGCTAGAAACGTTAAAAAAATAAGATACGCTAATTCAACGGAGATTTCAGAGAAATGTAAAGATCCTGTTATAGATTTAATGACATCACAAAAAGAAATTGTTAATATGGGTGGTACAATGAGACTTGGTTCATGGGATTGTGAAATAGAAAAAAATACAAATTCTTATAATTCATACAGAAAAAAATTGATCTCAGAGAGACATAGACATAGATATGAATTCAACAATAATTACATAGATAAAATTTTTGATAATAAATTTATAATTGCCGGATCTAATCCTGAGACAAAACTCGTTGAAATTGTTGAAAATATTGATCATCCATGGTTTGTAGGTGTTCAGTTTCATCCAGAATATAAAAGCAGCGTTTACAATCCTCATCCAATTTTTGTAAACTTTGTAAAAGCTAGTTTAAAAAAATATCTAAATAAATAATTATGGAACAAAACAAGTTTGATCCTTTTCAGTTTATTGGTTTTCTATTAATATCAGCAATATTAATGTTTTGGTTTTATGATAATCAATCTAGTATGATTGAGAATCAGCAAGTTGATGAAGTTGAAAATATAATTGAAGAAACTCCTGAAATTTTAACTCAAAAAGAAAATGTAAGATTGAATAATACTGTTATTGATCCAATATTTGAAGAGGAGATTATTAGCTTAGAAAATGATAATATCTTGTTTGAAATTACTACAGCTGGGGCAGAGGTAAATAAAATTTTACTTAAAAATTTTTTAAATTATAATGATGATCCTCTTTATTTAGTAAATGATAATAAATCTCTTTTTAATTATAATATTCCAATTGGTAGAAGTTCTGTTATTAACTCAGCTGATTTAAACTATACTTACAGAGTCCTTAAGGCCGGTTCTGAAGTTATACTAACTGGTGTTATTGATGAACAGAGATCTCTAGAACTAAGTTTCAAGCTTCAGGAAAACTCCAGTTTAGTTGATTTTGATATTAAACTAAATGACTCTGATAATTCTAATAATTATGAGAGTATTGATTTAATTTGGGGTAGAGACTCTTTTAGAAATTCTAAAAGTATTGATTATGAAAATAGATATACAGCATTATCTTATGGATTTGAAGAAAACAAAGACTCATATTTATCCGTCGCAGGTTCAACAAACAAGAATATAAATAGCGTAAACTGGATTTCTTTTAGAGAACATTTTTTTAGCTCAATTCTTATTTTAAAAAATCAGGTAAATGATGTAGAAATAAGTTCTGAAGATCTTGCTAGTAATGAGACTTTAAACAACCAATTTACAAAAAGATTTCTTGCTAATGTTCCGTTAAGTCTTAATTCAGAAAATGACCTAAGCTTCAGCATGTATTTTGGCCCTACAGATTATAATACTCTCAAAGAATACAATCTAAATCTTGAAAACTCTGTCCAAATAGGATGGGGAATTTTTGGTTGGTTAAATACATTAATATTCTTCCCATTATTTTCATTTTTAACTAGCTATTTTTCATATGGTATATCTATTATTTTAATGACAATAATTGTAAAAGTTGCTATAGCACCTCTAACTTATAAATCTTACTTGTCTCAAATTAAAATGAAAATTTTAAAACCAGAGTTAGAAGTAATTAATGAAAAGTTTAAAGATGATCCAATGAAGAAGCAACAAGAAACCATGAACCTATACACTAAATCTGGAGCTAATCCAATGTCCGGATGTCTTCCTGCATTTTTGCAAATGCCAATTTTCTTTGCACTTTTTGTTTTTTTTCCCGCTGCATTTAGTCTTAGAGGTAAAAGTTTTTTATGGGCAGATGACCTTTCTTCGTATGACTCAATTCTTGAATTAGGTTTCTATATCCCACTTTATGGTGATCATATTAGTCTTTTTCCAATTTTAGCATCTGTTGCTATATTCTTTTACACTAAAATGACCACTGGTCAACAAATGATGTCTCCATCTCAGACTGGAGGAGTCAACATGAAATTAATTATGTATATGATGCCACTAATGATGTTATTCTTTTTTAATAACTATGCGAGTGGATTAAGTTTATATTACTTTACTTCAAACATACTTACAATTGTTTTAATGTTAGTTATAAAAAACTTCATTATTGATGATAACAAGATTCTGACTCAAATCGAGGAAAATAAAAAGAAACCAGTGAAAGTTGGTGGCTTTAGAGCAAGACTTCAAAAAGCTCTTGAAGAAGCAGAGAAACAAAAGAAAAGAAAAGAACAATAATTCCAAATGAAAAAAACTAAAGTTGTTGTTGCCTTATCTGGGGGTGTTGACTCTAGTGTTGCAGCTTATTTACTTAAAGAGCAGGGGTACGAACTTATTGGGTTGTTTATGAAAAATTGGCATGATGAAAGTGTGACTTTGTCAGAGGATTGTCCATGGTTAGATGACAGTAATGATGCTATGTTAGTCGCAGAAAAACTCAATATTCCATTTCAAGTGGTTGACTTGAGTAAAGATTATAAAGAAAAAATTATTGATTATATGTTTGAGGAGTATTCTAAAGGAAATACACCAAATCCAGATATTTTATGTAATAGAGAAATAAAATTTGATGTGTTCATGGATATTGCATTATCTCTTGGAGCAAATTTTGTTGCAACTGGTCATTACAGCCAAATAAAAGAAAACAAAAGTAAGTATGAACTTCATCAAGGAAAAGATAACATTAAAGATCAATCATATTTTTTATGTCAATTAAATCAAAAGCAACTCGAAAAAATATTATTTCCGATAGGTCATTTGAAAAAAAATCAAGTTAGAGAAATTGCAAAGAAGAATAATCTTATAACAGCTGAAAAAAAAGACTCACAGGGTCTCTGTTTTGTAGGTAAAGTTAGTCTACCTGATTTTCTTCAACAAAAATTAAAAAGGAAAACAGGTAATGTCGTAGAGATACCCACTGAATCTAACCTTTTTGACGAAAAATTAAAGTTTACAAATAAAAATGAAAAATTAAAGAGTTTGTCACGCGAAGTTCATTTTTCTTCATTAGATGGAAAAATTATTGGTCAACATAATGGTGCTCATTATTTTACTATTGGCCAAAGAAAGGGTCTTGCAATAGGTGGGTACAAAAAACCATTATTTGTTATTTCGACTAATACACAAACAAATGAAATTTTCGTTGGTGAGGGAAAAGATCATCGTGGTCTAAACAAAAAAGCATTAAAAGTTAAGTTTTCAGAAATTAATTGGGTTAATGATGAATATAATCTTAAAATTTTAAAGAATTTAAAACTTAAAGCCAGGATAAGATACAGACAAAAACTTCAAAAAATATCAATTCATAAACATCTTGATTTTTTGTATGTAGAATTTCAAGAATTTCAATCTGCTATAACTAAAGGTCAATTCCTTGCCATATATGATAATTCCCAATTAATTGCCTCAGGAGTAATCTGTTAAGATTCATAATTTTTTTTTTTTAAAAAAACATGCAATAATACATACAATTACCAAAAAAAAATTTTAAATTTGCACGCTTTAATAAGGAATTTAAAAATTATTGTATGCCAACAATATCGCAACTAGTGAGAAAAGGTAGGACTTCTTCAACTAAGAAGAGTAAGTCTGTAGCACTTAACAAATCACCACAAAAAAGAGGTGTTTGTACAAGAGTTTATACCACTACTCCTAAGAAGCCAAATTCAGCAATGAGAAAGGTTGCAAGAGTTAGGCTTACTAATGGTAAAGAAGTTAACGCATACATTCCGGGGGAGGGTCACAACCTTCAAGAGCACTCTATTGTACTTGTAAGAGGTGGAAGAGTTAAAGATCTTCCGGGAGTTCGATATCATATTGTTCGAGGTGCACTTGATACAGCTGGTGTTGAAGGCAGACTTCAGCGAAGATCAAAATATGGTGGTAAAAAACCAAAAAAATAATCATTAATGAGAAAAAAACAATCTAAAAAGAGAGCACTTCTTCCAGATCCAAAATTTAATGATCAACTCGTAACTAGATTTGTTAACAATCTCATGGTTCAAGGTAAGAAGTCTACTGCTTACAAAGTTTTTTATGATGCTATTGACATTGTTGACAGTAAGAAGGAAGATGAAGAAAAATCTTCTTTAGAGCTTTGGAAAGATGCACTTTCTAACGTTATGCCACATGTAGAAGTAAGGAGTAGAAGGGTCGGTGGTGCTACTTTTCAAATACCTACACCAATAAGGCCTGACAGAAAAATTTCAATTGCTATGAAATGGTTAATTTCTTCATCTAGAAAGAGAAATGAAAAGTCAATGGCTGTAAAATTAGCTCAGGAAATTATTGCTGCCGCAAAAGAAGAGGGTGCAGCAGTAAAAAAGAGAGTTGACACTCATAAAATGGCTGAAGCAAACAAAGCCTTTTCACATTTTAGATTTTAATTTTAGAATATATGTCAAGAGATTTAAAATTTACAAGAAATATTGGTATTGCTGCTC
>TARA_B100001057_G_scaffold500056_1_pt1 | contig 14501 bp, 12 predicted proteins | sample TARA_B100001057 | Tara Oceans TARA_B100001057 (sample SAMEA2621839) | marine metagenome | biome: marine biome (ENVO:00000447); feature: surface water layer (ENVO:00002042); material: "saline water (ENVO:00002010), including plankton (ENVO:xxxxxxxx)" | depth 5 m
CAAACTCTAATGTCACAACCTCACTCTGCTGGTGATAGTGGTTTCTTTATGTTACCAAAATCAAGTCCAGCTGGAAATGCAAGGTCTGCTCCAGACGTATTATTAAGTGGTTCACAAACCGTTGCAGAAACCGAAACTGCAAACGGTGCTGGTTCTTCAGTTGCATTATCACTTAATACACTTCATACTGCGATTGTAACAACTGGCGCTCAAGCGTTCTCACTTGCAAACGGTGTTAATGGACAAATTAAAACTATCTCAATGGTAACAGATGGTGGAAATGCAACTCTAACTCCAGCAACTTTATCTGGTGGTACAACAATTGTGTTTAATGATGTAGGTGATAGTGTTATTTTACTTTATAATACAACTGGTGGATGGGCAGTTCTTTCTAACAATGGAACTACTGTATCTTAATAAGGAGTAGTCATGGCAATAGACACTTTAGGTTCAAATTCACTTGGTGCGAATTCAGTTACATCAGCTAAAATTGCTGATGGAACTATCGCAACAGCAGATATCGCTGATGATGCTGTAACAAATGCAAAGTTTTCTGGAAGTGGTGCAGTTGCATACTTTGTCAATAGTTCTGGAACTGCAATAGGTGATACCTCATCAAGTGGATTAAATGCACTAATGCGTGTAAATAATCAAACTCTATCTGGTAATGTTACCATTACTGGTACACAAAATGCATCAATGGCTGGCCCAGTCACGGTTGCAAATGGTGTAACATTAACAGTACAAAGTGGTGGAAGGTTTGTAGCAGTATGAGTACAATAGTTGCAACTAATATTCAATCTGATACTATTAAACATAGTGGTGGAACAAATGCTATGACAATAGACAGTACTGGTCGTATACTGCAACCAGCAAAACCTTCATTTTTTGCTCATATGACTGGTGGAAATTGGGTAGATAATGTTGCTGATGATGCTGTTTTACCTTTCAATGCAACCTTGCATAATATAGGTAATCATTATAATACAAGCACTTATAAATTTACTGTTCCAATAACTGGGGTTTATTTTTTTTCATTTCAATTATATTTGTCTAATGGTGGTGGAGCTCAATACGCTGGTATTGGAAAAAACAACACACTTCTTAATACTGGCAACGGAGACAATTATCCTTTAATTGGGATATTTCAAAATACTGGTAGTGATGATTATACAAAAACAGCAAATGGTACTTTAAGTTTATCTGCTGGTGATACAATAGATGTAAGAAACATAGGTAGTACTACTGATTATTTTCAAGCAATGTGTCAGTTTCATGGTTTTTTAGTAGGATAAAAAATGAGTACAATTACAGCAACAAATCTTCATGGTGATACAATCAGAAAAACTGGTGGTTCTCTTGGAGTTGATATACGAGTTAAGAATACATCTGTATACGAGTCTGATGGTGGTACAAGTGTTACTCAAAATTTAGTACAAGGGTTGGCAAAAGCATGGTTTGCTTGTGATAATATGGCTATAATAGATTCTTTAAATTCAGCAGGGCTAACAGATAATGGCACAGGCGATTTAACATTAACAGTTACAAATGCAATGGGTAATGCTAATTATTCAACTGGAATGGGGTCAGGAGGTAGCGCTACAACTGATGGTTCAATGAGACTTGTTGAAGGTATAGATGCTACTACAGCAAGAACTGCATCAGCTATTAGACTAAGACAAGGTTATAAACCAGCAAGTTTAGTTAAATTTGATGATTCCTTGTCCTCTATACAATTTTTTGGAGATTTGGCATGAGTCAAATATCAGCAGATACAATTAAAGGGGTTACTGCAGCTAATAATTTAACTCTTGGTAATACACCAATAGTGAGTGCCTCTGCAAATTCTTTGACTATTAGAGGTGAGGGTAGTAATTCGACAAATGTTCAACAAGGATTAATAAAATCTTGGATTAGATTTAATGGTACAAGTACTATTTCTACAAATGACAGTTTTAATAATTCAAGTATTACAGACAATGCAACTGGCGTTTATACTATGAATATGGGAACTGCTATGGCTAATACTAATTATGCTCAAACTTGTGGTGCTGGTGATGTAGACCACGGAGCAAAAATAAACATAGATTTTGCTGATGGTGTCTCTAACACTACAACAGCAATGAAAATAAGATTAGCAGCTGCAGTTAGTGGTAACGGAGATAGTAATGTTGTTACGAATCATGTAGCAGGAGATTTAGCATGATGATAAAAACACCAGAGTTTCAAGGAATACATCTTTGGGAAAGATTGTGTTGGGCAAAAGAAAACTTAAAGGGTATTCAAACAGAATATAGAATAGTTTGGGAAGATGTTGATGTGCCAGATGAACCAGCAAAGATTACTGTTCCAGACCCAAATTGGCTGGCTTGTGCATTACAAGGTGGAATACTGCCACCAGTAGAAGTTTACTGGGAACTTAAAAAAGACGAATCAAAACCAGATTTTAAAAAACATACTAGGGGATACTTACTACATAATACAAAACCTATTGATGCAATGACTGAAGAGGAAGCTATAGAATATTTAATTCAAAAAGATATTCCAGAAAAAGTTTGGAAAAATTGGAACAAAGGTAATAAACCTAGAATGATTATATGTAAAAAAAATCAATTACCTTCAGAAAGAACATGGAGAAATACATGGAAAATATCTGAAGATGTCAACGTAGAAATGGTCGCATAGGAGAAAAATATGACTGCTTATATACAAGATAAAAATGGAAAGACCATTGATAGTTCTAAAGCACAAATACCTCAGTTTAGACATTTTCGTGAAGCATGGGTTATCAATGGTGAAGTAATTTCTGAAGATTTAACAACTGCTAAAACTTTATTTAAAGATAAGATTCGTGAGGTTAGAAAACCACTTCTTGAATTAGAAGATGTTAATTATATGAGAGCTTTAGAAGATGGTAATACTACAAAAGCAAAAGAGATTGCAGATAAGAAAAAAGTACTAAGAGATTTACCAGCAGATTCAAAAATTGACGCTGCAAAAGATATGGATGAATTAAAAAAGACATGGAATGAAAATATGCTTGGTACATCACCATATAAATAAAAATATAGGAAAACACCATGGCCGCAATAATCACGGAAAAATTTAGACAGTCAAACGCAGACTTGTTCTTCGCAGACTTGACCTCAAGTAAATATTATGTATTTATAGGAAAATCACAACCTTGGACTTCAGAGGGTGCAACTTCAGATAGTGTGCCTCCAGTACCAGTAGACTCTGTTCAACCAGAATCATTATACTTTGATGATATGTTAGCTGCAAAAGCAGTTGGTTCTGCAAATATAAAAATGGTAATACCAAGAAGAGATTATTCAACTTCTGCATCTTTTGATATGTATAGACATGATATTGCTGGAACAACAACTGCTGGTAGCTATCCAGCAAAAACCACATCTACCTCTGGTGCGACTAATTTATATGACTCAACTTTTTACTTTATGACTACTGCAAATAAAGTGTATAAAGTTCTTTACAATGGTGACCAGTTACAAACTGGTGCATCTAATATTTCTGGTGCAGAACCTACTTCAACTTCTAATTCACCATTTTGGCATGATAGTAATTATTATTTAAAATTTATGTATCAAATGACAACATCTGAGGTTCAAAACTTCTTGACAACTGACTTTATGCCTGTTACAGTAAATTCAAATGAATCAAGTAATCGTGGAGTGGATGTTGTTATGGTAACAAATAATGGTTCTGGTTATCCTAATGGTACTTATTTTACATCTGTTAGAGGTGATGGAACTGGTGCAGTTGTTGCTCTTGTTGTTAGTGGTGGACAAATTACTGAATTAGGTTCTAATAATGCAACAAACACATATCTTCACGCAACTGGTAGTGGATATAGTTTTGCAACTATAAGTCTTACATCTGGTGGAATATTTACAGATAGTGGATTATCTTCTGCAATTTCTGGTTCTACTCTTACGCAATGGAACTCAGCTACTACTGGTAGAATCACACCAATCGTTGCACCATTAAATGGACATGGTGATGATGATATAGAAGAGTTAGGTGGACATTTTGTTATGGTTCAAGGAAAGTTTGAACCAGCTGATGCAGATGCAACTCAAGTAAATGATTTTAGAAGAGTAGGTATTGTTAAAAATCCTACTACAAGTGGAAGTGCATTTACAGCTTCTACTGCAAGATTAACAAAAGCAGTAAGGATTACTGGAACTATTACAACAAATTATCAAGTAGATGAACAAATTACTCAAACAACAACTGGTGCAAGAGGAAGAGTTGTAGAATGGGATGCAACAAATAAAATATTATATTATTGTCAAGAGGGATACGCAACTTATGGATTGGATGCAAACAGTAACCTTACTGCATTTTCTGGAAACAATGCAATAACTGGTGGTACATCAACTGCAAGTTATAGTATTGATACTGCAAGTCAAACAGTAAATAATGTTGTTTTTGCAAGTGGATATGCAACACCAGAATTTGATGCTGATACTGGTGAAATACTTTATGTTGAAAACAGAAGAGTAATTTCAAGAGCATCTGACCAAACAGAAGATATAAAAATTGTAGTGGAATTTTAAGATATGCCCCAAAAGACCGATTTAAATGTCGCTCCTTATTATGACGATTTTGACCCTACCGATAAATTCAATAGAGTTTTATTTAGGCCAGGGTTTGCTGTTCAAGCAAGAGAGTTAACAACTTTACAATCTATATTACAAAACCAAGTAGAAAGAAATGGTAGACACTTCTTCAAAGAAGGTTCAATGGTCGTGCCAGGACAAATATCTACCACAAACAAATATTATGCAGTAAAATTACAAGCAACATTTAGTGGAAACGCTATATCAACTTATCTATCATCTTATGTTGGAACAATTCTTACTGGTTCTATTAGTGGTATAACTGCGAGAGTAATTGCAGTCGAAGCTGCAACCTCAACTGATGCACCAACTCTTTATGTAAATTATTTGACTACTGCAACAAGTACTGCAAACGCAACTGCAAGTACTGGTGCATCAACTGCTGGTGCAACTTTAAGATTTGTTGATGGTGAAAGTCTAGCTGCAGATGCAGTTATAAATTCAGTAAGTGCTGGTTCTAGTACTTCAACTTTACTTACATCAAATGCAACTGCAATTGGTTCATCAGCAAAGATTGAAGAGGGAATATATTTTGTTCGTGGTCAATTTGTAAAAGTTGATGAACAAAGAATTATTTTAGACAAGTATACTAACACACCATCTTATAGAGTTGGATTGACAGTCGGAGAAATTTTAGAAACTCCAGAGAATGATACCACATTACTTGATAATGCAACTGGAACTTCAAACGTAAATGCAAAAGGTGCTCACAGACTTAAAACTACATTGACACTTTCAAAACTATCACTTGGTTCTTCAGCAGATGAAAATTTCATAGAACTCATAAATTTAAGTAATGGTAGAATTAATAGTATTGTTGATAAAACAGAATATAGTATATTTCAAGATAATCTTGCAAGAAGAACTTTTGACGAATCTGGAAATTATACAGTAAGACCTTTTGATATAGATTTTAAAGAAACATTAGATGATGGTATTAACAATGGTGTGTATTCTTCTGGAAGTACAACTGATAATGGTAATACCGCTTCAGAAGAATTTATGACAGTTCAAATAAGCCCTGGCAAGGCATATGTTCGAGGTTATGAGGTTGAAACTCTTACACCAACTTTTATTGATATAAGAAAACCTAGAAATACTGAAAACTTTAACGAAGCTATAACTGGTATTGAAGTTGGTAACTTTGTTCGTGTAGAAAAAGTTTTTGGTAGTCCAGACTTAACGCCATTTATTTCTGGTGAAGTTGAAGAACCTTACAGAGAATTAGAACTTCATGGTACAAAAACTTCTACTAGAGGTTCAACTATGAGTGATTTAATTGGTGTTGCAAGAGCTCGTGCATTTGAACACGCTTCTGGAAATGATGGTTCTGGTGTAAATGCATTGACAAGTGCATCTGTGACTACATCTCAATTCAATTTATATCTTTTTGATATAAGAATGTTTACAAAGTTATCTTTATCTGGTACACCAGCAAGTAGTAATGCTGGTGGTGCAGTTAATGGTGCAAAAATTACTGGTGCTACTTCTGGTGCAACTGCATTTATCAAAAGTTCAGCATCAACAAATCTTGAAGTGATAAATGTTGTTGGTAATTTTGTAGTTGGTGAAAAACTAATATCAACAAGTTCAAATGTTGCAGACCAAATTATTGAAAATTCTAGTAATACCGATTTAACAATTAACGGAATAACTCTTAGAAACTTTACTGATGTAAAAGGTTTCTTTATGGACTCTCCAAATACAACTGCTGATTTTACAGCTGATGCAGTATTAGACCAATCTACAACTCTAAGTGGTTCAGTAACTATGAATGGTTCAAATGCAAATGTAACTGGATTTGGTACATCATTTGTTACTGATTTAAAAGTTGGAGATTTTGTTACTGTTTCTGGTGCTGGTGCTGGTGGTGCAGATTTGACTGCAAAAGTTAATACTATAACAAATGACACAACGATAGTTCTTGCAAGTAACTCTGCAACAGCTGTTACAACTGTTCCAATTATAAGAAAAAGAAATCAACTTCGTGACCAACAAAAGAATTTACTTCTTAGAAAACTAAGAAAGAAAAGAATTAAAACTTTAAAGACTGATAATAATAATGGTGTTTCAGATTCTACTGTAACATTTAGAAGGCAATTTGTTACCACAACAACATCTGGTGGGGTTATCAATTTGACTGCAAGTGCAAATGAAAGTTTTGCAGTTAAATCAAATACAGATTACATAGTTACAAAATTGACTGCTGGTTCTGCAATTGGTGGTAGTAGTACTAATGCCCCAGCTGGTGACAGTATTAATTTAAGTGCTACAACTACTACTGGATTTGCTGGTGTAGGAACTAATTCATTATCAATAACAAACGCAGCTGTATTTGGTAATGGTGCAAAAGTAAAAGTTACTGCAACCCTTACAAGAACATCTACAAATGAAAAAACTAAAACTAAACAAGCTGCACACATTGTTCTTGTTGATGCAAATGCTTCTGCTGGTGCAGAGGTAGGAACTGCATCTCAACACAAAGAAATCTCAATTGGTCGTGCAGATGCATTTAAATTACACGGAGTGTTTGACTCTGAAGATACTGGAACTAATCCAGTTTTACCTCAATTTAGTTTGACTGGTATTAGTGGTACGTTTACTAAAGGTGAAAAAATTACTGGTGGTACAAGTGGTACTACTGCAACAATAGTTAATCCAACAAGTCCTATAACTTTTATCACAACTAATAATAAAGATTTTACTGCAAATGAAACTATAACTGGTGCATCATCAGCTGCAACTGCAACTCTAGGAACATTTACTGCTGGTTCAAAAAATATTACAGATAGATTTACATTAGATACTGGACAGAGAGATAACTTTTATGATATTGCAAGAATAATTAGGAAAGCTGGTAAACCAGTTCCAGTTGGAAAATTACTTGTTGTCGTAGATTATTTTGAACATGGTACTGGTGATTTCTTTACAGTAGATTCATATAGTGCAGTAGACTATAAAGAGATACCAGTTTATACTGCAACTAGAGTTGACCCAGAAGTTAGAGAACCATCTGGTGAGTTTGATTTAAGAGATAGTATTGACTTTAGACCAAGAGTAAAAGATGCAACAACATCAACTACATCAATTCAAGGTCAAACTACGCACCAAGTTACATCCTTCTCATTTGACTTTGAAAATAGGAAGTTTACTGGAACTGGTTCATCTACAATTAATATTTTAAAAGATAATTCTAATTTCCAATATGATTTTGATTTTTTCTTAGGAAGAAAAGATTCTATCTTCTTAGTTGAAAATGGTGATTTTAAAGTTATTAATGGTGCAGATGCAGAAAATCCAGAAAGACCAAAACCAATAGAAAAAGCTATGTTACTTGCAGAAATTCAAAGTCCTGCTTATGTGTTAGATATTAATGATGTTGTTTTTGAAAAATCTAATAATCGTAGATATACAATGTCAGATATTGGTGACCTTGAAAGAAGAATTAATACTGTAGAATATTATACAGTTTTAAATCTTTTAGAAAAAGAAGCACAATCTTTTCAGATACAAGACGAAAATGGTCTTGATAGATTTAAATCTGGATTTGTAGTAGATAATTTTACTGGTCATTCAGTCGGTGATGTCAAAAATGAAGATTATAGAAACTCTATAGACTATGAAGAGAAAGAATTAAGACCAAAGTATTTCATGAAAGGTATTGACCTTATTGAACAAAATACTACTGATACTGAAAGAACTACAGATGGATATCAAAAGACTGGTGATTTAGTTACATTACCTTATACAGATGTTGTTACAGTACAACAACCATATGCGACAAGAGTTGAAAATCTTAATCCAGTATTGACATTCTCATGGGGTGGAGTTTGTGTTCTTGACCCATCTGGAGATGAGTGGTTTGAAGTAAATAGACTTCCAGATTTGATAATAAATCAAGAAGGTAACTTTGACCAATTAGTTGCACAAGTTGGAAATGCAATGGGAACTATCTGGAACTCATGGCAAACTCAATGGTCTGGTTCTTCAACTAGAAGAAATCAAGTTAATACTGGTCAACAACTAATTGAAAGAACAGTTACAACAAATACTAGAAGGCAAAGAAGGCAAGGTGTAAACACAAGAGTTGTTGCACAAATTGATAGAGAATCATTAGGTGATAAAATTCGTTCACTTGCTCTTATTCCTTTTATGAGAGCAAAAAATATTACTTTTACTGTAACTGGTATGAAACCAAACACAAGAGTATATCCATTTTTTGATAAACAAAATATTACAAGTTTTGTTACAATAACAAGTACTAGTGGTGTTACTGGTCATCAACAAAATATAAAAGGTGCAACTAATACTTTTACTGATGGTAATGGTAGAATAAATGGATTATTTGAATTACCAGACCCAAATGTAACCGGCAATCCAAAATTTAGAACTGGTGAAAGACTTTTTAGACTTACTGCTTCTTCAACTAATGTAACAAGTCCAGAGCCAGAAACTTTTGCACAAGCATTATTTTCATCAACTGGTATTCTAAGAACTGTTCAAGAAGAAATTATTGCAACTAGAAATGGTAGAATAGAAGTTACTAATGTTTCTCAAAACAGAACACTATCAAATGTTACAGCGGTAAGACAAAGAGTTCTTGCAGACTTTAGTAATGATGGTGGTAATGATGATGGAGGTGTTGGGCCAGACCCACTTGCACAAACATTTACACTTGAAACTATAGGTGGTGAATTTATTACAAAGCTAGATGTATTCTTTCAAAGAAAAGATGCAATCATTCCAGTATTAGGACAAATAAGAGAAGTTGTAAATGGATTCCCAACTATCAAACAATTACCATTTGCTGGTAAACATTTAAATCCATATATGGATGGTACAGTTTCTATTAATGCAAATTCAACTACTGTTACTGGAACTAATACAGATTTCTTAACTGGTAAACATAATCTTCGTGTCGGTGATACAATCACTATAAATGGTGCTGGAACTCAAACATCTGGTATTCTTAATCAAGAGGGATATGATGCAAATGCACTTGTAACAACCGTTACTGCGATTACATCTGATACTCAATTAACCGTTGCAACTGCTGCTAGAAGTGACCAAAATTCAACTGGTAAAAAAATTAGTAATGTTAATTTATCTGCTGATGCAAGTGTGCCGACAACATTTAGATTTGACTCACCAGTTTATATTAAAGATAGTGTAGAAACTTGTGTTGTATTATTTACTCCTTGTGAAAGTTATTTTGCATGGATTTCAAGAATGGGTGAAATAGATATTGGTGGAACAAGAATGGTTTCAAAACAACCTCATCTTGGTGTATTATTTAAATCACAAAATAATACGACTTGGAATTCTTATCAATATGAGGATTTAAAATTTACTTTATATCGTGCAGATTTTAATACTAGTTCTACTGGAACATTGACATTAACTAATGGTGTTGTGCCGTCAAAAACTTTAGGTGTTGACCCAGTAAGAACAATCAACGGTGCAAATACTGTTCAAATTACTCATAGTGACCATCATATGTATTCTGGAAATAATAATGTTACTATTAGTGGTGCAAATTCTGGTATATCAACAACACTTAATGGTGCAATAACAAACGCAGCTGGTATAAATTTAACACTTACCTCTAATACTGGATTTGAATCAAGTAATGACTCTTCAAGGTGTTATGTAAAGATTAACAATGAGATTTTATTCGGTACATTATCAAGTAATAATATTAATAGTTTGACTAGAGCTCAAGATGGAACAAGTGCAGCTGCACACGCAAACGGTGCTACTGTCGAACTTTATCAAATTAATAAAATACCTTTGACTGAGATTAATACAACTCATACATCATTAACAAATATAGGTATTGATAACTATGTTATTACAACAACTACAAATGCAACTGGTTCATCAAATCAAGGTGGTAATGCTGTGGTTGCAACTGAAAATGCACAAATGGATGGTGGTGATGTATTTTTACCAACAATAGAATTTCCAGATACTTCTCTTACTAGTAAAATTAGGACTACTACTGGAACATCACCATCTGGTACAGAGACATCTTTTGCATTACAAGCCACAACAAATGCAAAAACTATTGCATTAAATGAAAACTTTTTCTTTGATAATCCAAAGATAATTGCAAGTCCAATAAATGAAACTAATGAGATTAGTGGAAGTAAATCATTTTTCTTAGATGTAAATTTTGCATCTAATATACCATCTTTATCACCGATAATTGATTTAGATAGAAAGTCTGTGATTGCATTTACAAATAGATTAAATAATATTGATAGTAGTTCAGATGTTTTCCCAACTACTGATTTTGTTAGTGCAGAAGCATCAAGTGGTGATAGTAACGAAGCGATATATGTTACACGAAAAGTTTCTCTTGATAATCCTGCTTCTGCATTGAAAGTTATTGTAGATATAAATCGTCTAGCAAGTGCAGATGTTCAACTTATGTTTAAGATACTTCGTTCAGATGATGCATCTGATTTTGACGAATTAGGTTATAACTTTTTTAATACTGCTGGTGAATCAGATAATACTGTGACACCATCATCTACACTTGATGATTTTAAAGAGTATGAATTTACTGCAAATAATTTAGATGAGTTTATTGCATTTTCAATTAAAATTCGTATGCAAGGAACTAATAGTTCTGAACCACCAAGATTAAAGGACTTGCGAGTAATCGCATTAGCAACATAATGAACGAGTATCGTAAAGTAAAAGAAAATCACGACCTTGTGAGAGATATGCACTCAAAAGCAGTAATCAATACAAATAAAACTGCATATCAAGCTGCAATACATAGAAAAAAAATTATGATTGCTCAAAGGGATGAATTAAGGGATGCAACAAGGGAAATAAATACTTTAAAATCCGAAATGCATGAGATTAAAGGTTTACTAATAAAGTTGGTGGAAAAAGATGGCAGATAGAAGTGTAATACCTTCAAATACATTTGAACAATTTAGAACAGAGTTCAACGAACTTGCTGGTGATGTTGGAGATATTGCAAGTATTACTGGTGCATCTGGAACTATTGCATCAGCAACTGATGTTATAGAGGCGGTTACTGCATTGAATACTGCTATATCTGCAATTGATGTAGATATATCTGGTGATACTGGAACAATATCAATATTAGACAATGAAACATTAACAATTGGTGGTACATCAAACGAGATTGAAACTTCTGCAGCTGGTAATACTGTAACGATTGGATTACCAACAAATGTTACAATTGCTGGTACACTAACTTGTAACGCAATAAGTATTGCTGGTGGTGGTGGATTTGCAACGGAAGGTTTTGCAATTGCAGTATCGGTTGCATTAGGATAAGGAAACAAATATGGCTAATAATTTTAAGAACGCATTTAAAAGTATAGTTACTGCTGGAGAAAACTATCAATCAACTGGTAGTGCGACTGATAACCATACTGGCCCTCAACTAATCTATACTGCAAACAACGGTTCAAGTGGTGTCAATTCAATATTGATTGAATTAGATGCAGCTAATACTGGAACTGCAAGTGTTTCATTGACTGCGTTTGTACAAGACACTTCTTCAACATTAGGTTCAATTACAAGTATCGTATCATCAAGTGATATTGCAACTGTAACAACTGGTTCTGCACATGGTTTACAAATTGGAATGTATGTTCATGTTACTGGTGCAACTGCAAACTTTGTAAATGGTATATATAAAGTTGCATCTGTTCCAAGTGGAACAACATTTACTTACGCACAAAACTCTGGTGCAGCTAATGGAACTGCGGCTGGAACAAAAGTAATTTACAAAGCATACCACATTGTAAAAGATGTTCCATTACCCAATGCATCAACACTAAAAATTGTATCTGGTCAGAAAATAGTTTTAAATGCAAACGATAAACTTTATGCATATGCAAGTGCTGGAACAGTAGATTTAATTGCTGGGATATTACAAGAGGTAACATAATGTCATATATTGGTGTTAGTTTAGAAAATAAAGTTTCTCCTAATTTTGTAAAGGAAGATTTTACCGCTGGTGGTTCTAGCGCTGATTTTACTCTTATAAATGAAGTACAAGGTGCAAATCCAGAAAACATTATGGTTGTTTTGAATAACGTATTACAAGAACCTACAGTTGCATATTCAGTAGTTGCAGATGCAAGTGGTAATGCAAAAGTTTTAAGATTTACAGAAACACCCCCAAGTGGTGATGACATTTATGTTGTTCATAGAAATCATAGTCAAATAGTAAGAACCCCACCAACAAATTCAGTTGGTTTAACTCAATTACAAAGTGCATTACAAACTTTTACAAATGATACTTTTACTGGTAATGGTTCTACAACTGCATTTACAACTTCAAAGTCAATGCCAAGTTCAACTGGAGTGTTAGTATTCGTTGATGGTATATTACAAAAAACTGGAACACATTATAATACCTCTGGAACAACATTAACATTCACATCAGCTCCAGATACGAGTGCAGAAATTGAAGTAAGACATTTAACTTTTGCCTCTGCAAATGTAAAAATCGCAGATAATAGTGTTACTACAGCTACAATTCAAGATAATGCAATTACCTCTGCAAAAATAGCGCCAGGTGCAGTAGTTGCTGATATTGCAGATAGTTCAATTGTTACAGCAAAACTTGCTGATAATGCTATTACGACTGCAAAAATAACAGATGCGAATGTAACAGCTGCAAAACTTGCTAACGTAAATTTTGCTGGAAATACCTTGACAGACACATCAAATACTGGTAGTATTACTTTAGATTTCGCAACAAACCAAAATTTCGTATTAACCTTAACTGGAAATGTCACACTTGCAAACCCAACTACTGAAGCAGTAGGACAAAGTGGGTTTATAGTTTTTATACAAGATGGTTCTGGTTCTAGGACTGTTTCTTTGGGAACTGATTATGAAACAGTTGGTGGTACTGGATTAACTCTTTCAACTGCAGCTTCAACCACAGATATTGTTCCATATATAGTTGTAGCATCCTCAAGAATTTTACTTGGTACACCACAACTTGCATTTTCATAGGAGTTTATTTTATGTCAGTTTTTGATGCCTCCCAGTTAATGTTTAATAATCCTTCTTTTTATAATAATGTTAGTACTCAGTCATTGAGATTTGATACAACTAATGGTACTGTACTATCCAAAACCCCATCAGCAAGTAACTTAAAAACATGGACTTGGGCAGCTTGGGTAAAAAGAAGTAAGTTAGGAGTAGAAAGGGCTATATGGAGTGTAGGTGCTTCCTCTGTAGACTTCGCTTTGTATTTTCATACGACTGACCAGTTGAGAATATGGACTACCGGCGGAACTGGGGTATATTATACCAGTAGATTATTTCGTGATGTTGGTTCTTGGTATCATATAGCTATTACTTCTAATAATGTTTCACCTTATATAAGATTGTATATAAATGGAGTGTTAGATACACAAACACCAATTTATGATAATAGAACTAGCACGCCAGGCTCAGGTAATTTAAGTGTAAATACAAATGCAATCCACAGAATAGGTGCTTGGTACAATGGAAGTTTGCAATATTTTGATGGATATTTAGCTGATATAAATCATATTGATGGAACTGCTGTTGGAGATACTAGTGGTATTTTAGATGAATTTATTCAAATAAAAAATGGTGTTTGTATACCTAAATCATATTCTGGTTCATATGGAACAAATGGTTATAGATTAGAGTTTAAACAAACTGGAACTGGAACAGCATCAGCATCAACAATAGGTGCTGATACAAGTGGTAATAATAATCATTATACATCTACTAATTTATCTGCACATGATTGTGTGCCTGATAGTCCAGAGAATAATTTTTGTACCTATAATTCTCTTGATGCAAAAGGTAATGACAATA
>TARA_B100001057_G_scaffold158906_1_pt1 | contig 14497 bp, 13 predicted proteins | sample TARA_B100001057 | Tara Oceans TARA_B100001057 (sample SAMEA2621839) | marine metagenome | biome: marine biome (ENVO:00000447); feature: surface water layer (ENVO:00002042); material: "saline water (ENVO:00002010), including plankton (ENVO:xxxxxxxx)" | depth 5 m
TGCAATACTATTTTTGAAGGCGAGTATCTTCTTGGAACTGCAATTGCTAGACCTTTAATTGCCAAGAAACTAGTTGAAATTGGCCAGCAAGAAGGAACAAATATTATCTGCCATGGAGCAACAGGTAAAGGAAACGATCAAATAAGATTTGAAATAGGTGCTCATGCTTTAAATCCATCTATAGAGGTCATTGCACCTTGGAGAGATTGGGATATGGTCTCGAGAACAGATCTCATGAATTACTGTAAAAATCACCAGATTCCTATGCCAGCTTCAAAAGCAGAAGAACCGCCATTTTCCATGGATGAAAATTTGTTACATATTTCTTATGAGGGCGGAGTTTTAGAGGATTTAAAGAGCGCTCCCCCAGAAGATATGTGGTTAAACACTAAATCACTGGAAGATGCTTTTGAGAAATCTGAAGAAATAACCATTGAGTTTTCAAAAGGGGATCCTGTAGCTCTGAATGAAAAAAAGTTATCACCTGCAAAATTATTTAGAAAATTAAATTCTCTTGGCGGAAATCATGGAATAGGAAGAATAGATATTGTTGAGTCTAGAGTAACCGGCATGAAGTCTAGAGGTTGCTATGAAACTCCTGGAGGAACTATTTTATTGAAAGCTAGAAGGGCTATGGAATCCCTATGTTTATCAGGAAAAGAGATTAAAAATAAAGATAAATTAATTCCTGATTATGCTGCATTAATATATGAGGGTTTATGGTGGAGTAATAAAAGAGTTAATCTCCAAAATGAAATTGACTCAGTTTCGAAAAAAGTTAACGGCAAGGTTTCAGTAAAACTTTATAAAGGAAACATCACTTCAATTTCTAAAGAAAGTTCTAACTCTTTATATAACGAAAATAAAGTAAGTTTTGAAGAAGAAGGTGGATTTTCTAATGAAGACATGAAATCTCATATCAAGAAAAATATTTTAGATTTTGATATTTAATCAGACTCTAAAGAAATTTTTTCAATATCTTTAATTTTTCTGGCCATATTGATTATCGTTTTTCCTGGACCCGAATCAATCAATGAAGATAGATCGTTTTTTAGAAGATAATCTAAGGTCTCTCTCCATCTCACTGTCTTTGTTAATTGATTTATTAAAGAATCTTGAATCACACCAACATCTGATGTTGGTTCAGCAAGAACGTTTGGAATTACAGGAATAGAAGGGGTCTTGAATTCCATTTCATTGAGTAATTTGGCTAATTCTTTTTGAGCCTCCTCAAGTAAATAGCAGTGAGAAGGAACAGACATTTGAACCATTTGAGTTTTAACTCTTTTAAACTCACCATTAGCAATATAGTTTTTACAAGACTCAATTGCAGAGTTTTTTCCAGCCAATACTGAAACGCCATCTGCATTATCAGTGGAAAAGTTTATAGTTTCATCTGATTTGTTTATATCATCTATCATTTTATAAACATCTTTGATTGGCATATTTAAAACAACAAGCATTCCAGCTGTCCCTTCTGGAACCGCTTCTTGCATTAATCTTCCACGATAATTAACAAGCTTTACAGCATCCAATAGTTCTAAACAATTTGAATAAACCAAAGCTGAATATTCACCTAAGGATAAACCTGCTGTGATATCGATAGTAGAAAGTTTATTAGAATATTTAGCTAATAAAACACTGGTAATTAGAATTGTTGGTTGTGAGTATTCTGTAAGATTTATTTTTTCTTCTGGCCCGTTTCGCAGCAGATCTTCTAAATCAAAATCTAAAGATTTAGAGACAGTATCTATGGTTTTTTTTACATCAGAGAATTCTTCGAAAAGTGAATTCAACATACCAACTTTTTGAACACCTTGACCGGGAAACAATAATGCCTTCATAAAACAAGCGAAAATTCTTTTTCTAATGATTCAATCATATTAGAAAGGGAAGAAATATCCTCTACTCCACCATAGGTATACTTATCCGGCCTAACTAAAACTGCCTTGTACTTTTCAAACACAGTTTTTAGTCTTTCTTCAGAATCGTCATCACTGTCCATCATCACTATTTCAACATCAAGCAAATCAATAATAGTTTTTGCTTTTTCAGTTAAATCTAAATTAGTTTCTTTAGTTAAAATCGCAAAATTTGAATCTATAACTCTATCGAGTCTTTCTTCTTTACCGTTCTTATTAAGGATAGGTTGAGGAATTGGAACTCCTGTAATCATATCTTCAGGATTGCCATATATCCCAGAGGGAATATGAGGAAAATTAACATCATAACTTGGACCTTTGGGCTCATAGTCCTTACCTTCAGCAGCTGCACAAAATCCTTCAATTACCTGACCAATAGTAACTGTTTGTGCAATAGTCCATTTAGCATGCGAGTGTCTTTCACTTTGATAAGTATTAAGTATTTCAGAACTGGCTTTTTTCTTTAGTAGTAAATCCAACTTCCAAGAAATATTAGTTATATCTCTAATACCTGTGCCCATGCCAGCTCCCATAAAAGGAGGCATTTGGTGCGCTGCGTCTCCGGCAATTAAAATATTTCCTTTGCGCCAAGTTTCAGCAATACAGGCATGAAAAGAATAAACTTGAGCTCTTTCAAGTTCTGCATTGCTCTCATTTATCCATGGTTTTAAAAGGCTCCAAACCGATTGATCTTTTTCTAATTCTTTAGAATCTTCTCCAGGCATTTTTTTAAACTCAAATCTTAAATGTCCACGTCTTCCTGGAACATAGGTTCCTGGTCTCTTAGGATCACAAACTTGCATTGCTTCATTTTCTGGAATATCGACTGGCTTTGTTAAATGTGCGTCACATACCAACCATTCTTGATTGTATTCAAAATCTTCTAATTCAACTTGTAGTTTTTTTCTAACAAAACTTCCAGCTCCATCGCATCCAATGAGATATTTTGAAAAAAACTTTGTTGTTCCTACTTTATTCTTACACTCAAGTTCAACTCCTTCTTCAGAATCTTCAAAGTCAATTAATTCCAAACCTTCTTTGATGTAAATATTTTTCTCAGATTCAACTGACGTTCTAATAAAATTTTCTAATTCTGGTTGGTAAAACAACACTTGATTTGGCCATCCCATTGAAGATATCCCAACAGGTTGATCAATCGTTTGTATGGGTTTTAAATCTGCATCAGCAAAGTGAACTCTATTAACTTCTGTTGAATTTTCAACAACGTTTTCAGCGATATTTAATCTATCAAATGTTCTTAATTGCTCTCCGTCAGTATTGATAGCTCTAGCGGTGGGGGAAGGGCCGAGATTTTTTTCGATTACTAAGACTCTATATCCTAACTTTCCCATTAGGCCAGCAAAAGTAGAACCAACAGGTCCGTAACCGCAAATTGCTACATCAAACTGTTCCATTAATGTGTCCTAAGAATTAAAAAAAACTATTATAATAGGTTTTTTTTATTTGCGGAGAAAACTATGGAACCTATTATTAGAGCAGTTGATGTGCAGTATTGTACTTTGCAATGTCCTGACTTAGATATCCAAGAGCAATTTCTTATTCACTTTGGAATGCATACAGTAGATAAAACGGAAGATATGCTTTTAATGAAAGGTGACGGCAATCAACCTTTTATTGAAAAAATTTTGAAAGGAGAAAAAAAATTCATTAGCAATGCATTTGTTGCAGCATCAATGGAAGATTTAGAAAAGATTAGTAAAGCCGACTCTTTTTCTGATGTAGAAAAACTAGAAACCCCTGGGGGAGGGTTTGTTTCTAGAGGACAAGACCTTGACGGCTTTGGCGTAGAAGTTGTTTATGGAATCGAAGATTTAAAAGAAAATTTATCTCAAACAATTCCTACTAATGAAGGTAGAACAGTAAATAGAGTTAACCAAATGAAAAGGTTTTTAAAAGGTTCTTATCCACGAATTTTAAGATTTGCTCATGTCGGTTTAAATGTTGTTGATGTGCAAGCCTCTTTTAACTGGTATCAAGAACATTTGGGCCTCTTAGCGAGTGATAGACTTTTCTTGGGCGATCCAAAAGATTCTAATACACCTCTTCAGGGAATTTTTTCTCGTCTCGATAAAGGAAAAGACCCCACAGATCACCATACTGTGTTTTTTCTTTCTGCACCTTTTCTGTCGGAAGGAAAACCAGTAATGAATCATGTTTCTTTCGAAATGTTTAATATTGACGATGTTTTTACTGGAAATGAAATGCTTGAATCTAAGAAAGAAGAATTTAACTATTTTCAAGAGTGGGGCATTGGACGTCATTATCAAGGAAGCCAACTTTTTGATTATTGGAGAAATCCTTTCGGACAAACACATGAACATCAAACAGACGGTGATATGTTCGATAATACTTTCCCTACAAGAGATTTAAACGTAATCACTGACGAAGCAGGCTTAGGGCAAGAACCTGCTGAGTCTCAATGGGGTCCCGCAATAAGTAATACTTTTGGAAATAAAGAAAATGGCTAGCATATGGATTTAGGCATTTCAGGAAAAAAAGCAATCATTTGTGCCTCTAGCAGAGGCTTGGGAAAAGCTTGTGCGCATGATTTAGCTAAAGAAGGCGTTGAAATCTTTATAAATGGAGTCAATGAGGAAAATTTAGCAAAAACTGAAAAAGAATTTAAAGACAAAGGCTTTAATGTAACTTCTGTTTTAGGACCAATGGAAGAATCATCTACGAGGTCTGCTTTACTTGCTGCTTGTCCTGATCCCGACATATTAATTAATAATAGCGGTGGCCCTCCACCTGGAAATTTTTTTGATTGGACAGAGGATGATTTTCTCTCAGCAATAAAATCCAATTTCACTCAATCTGCCTTACTCATGCAAGCTGTGATACCAAAAATGAAAGAAAAAAAATTTGGACGAATAATTAACATAACCTCTGCAATGGTAAAAAACCCACATTTAATAATGGGTCTTTCAACCTCAGCTCGTTCTGGACTACACGGTTTATCAAAAGCTTTGTCTAGAGAGGTTGCTCAATACAACATTACTATCAACAATGTCTTACCTGAAAGAATTGACACTGATAGACAAACTCAAATTTTAAACTTTCAGGCAAAATTAGCAGATTCGACTTATGAAAAAGCAAAAAAAGAACTTGAGGAAACTTTATCTGCAAAGAGAATGGGAACGGTAGAAGAGTTTTCTGGACTTTGTACTTTTCTTTGTTCAGAACAAGCAGCTTATATATCTGGGCAAAATATATCTGTAGACGGTGGAAATTCCACTAATCTTATTTAACGCCTAATTTTTCTTGCAAACCTTTGTTTGAGGTAGTGTATCCAAAGGGTACTCTCTTTCCTGGATTAATTCTTTTATAAGCCTCTTGAACTGCAATTGTTGTTTCATGGAAACCGCATAAGATTAAATCAAGTTTTCCAGGATAAGTATTTATGTCACCAACAGCAAAGATACCTTCTTTATTAGTTTGATAATTTCCAGTATCAACAGCAATTTTTTTCCCCTCTAGGTCTATTTCCCAATCTAAAATAGGACCAAGTTGTTTATTTAAGCCAAAGAAGAACAAAGCTTCATCACAATACAAAATTTCATCTTCTTTGGTTTCAAAATTCATTAGTTCAACACCTTCAAAGGAAGAATCTCCTTTTATTGACTTGATAACAAAAGGTATTTTTAATTCAATATTGCCGTCTTTTACCAACTCTCTCATTTGATTTTCAGTATGTTCAGCCCCTCTAAAATCATCTCTTCTGTGGACTAAATAAATTTTCTTAGCTATTTTTGCTAATTCAACAGACCAATCAAGGGCACTATCTCCACCACCAAAAATAACTATTTCTTTCTCTTTATATTTATCTTTTTCCTTAATTGCATAGTCGACACCTTTTGATAAAAATTTGTCAGGATCTTCAACTGGAGGCTTCCTAGGTTCAAAAGCACCAGCTCCTGCTGCAATGAAAACATTCTTAGTTTTGAATTCTATACTTTCGTTAGTAATCACTTTCCAAAAATTATCGGGAAGCTCTTCCAAGACATCTACTCTTTGGTTTAAATGAGTCTTATAAGAAAATGGCTTAATTTGTTCAAGCAAAGCATCTATGTGTTCTTTTCCGGTTTGATTGGCAACTCCTGGAATATCATAAATAGGCTTTTCTGGATAAAGCTCAATACATTGGCCACCAACTTTATCCAAGTTATCAATTAAATGACAATCCAAACCTAAAAGGCCAGCCTCAAAGACTGTAAAAAGACCTACCGGACCTGCACCAATTATTACTATATCTGTTTCAATTATGTTCGACATTAACTTACCTTCATTCCTGGTATTGCGTTAGAATCAGGACCAACCAAATACACACCACTATCATCGTTACTTGCAGCCAAAATCATTCCTTCTGAGGTTCCAAATCTCATTTCTCTTGGTTTTAGATTATTGACGCAAACTACCATTTTATTTAATAAATTTTCAGGTTTATAATATTTTTTTATTCCTGCAAAAACAGTTTTTTCACCAAGTTCTCCAAGATCTAATTTTAACTGTACCAATTTATCCGCTTCTTCAATTTCGTTTACTTCTAGTATTTTTGCAATTCGTAAATCAACTTTAAAAAATTCATCAATCGTGATTTCATCCACTTTTACTTGCCTCTATAAGATTTTCAATTTTTTCATCTTCAATTCTTTCAATTAAAGGTTTGAAAGATTTAATCTCATGATTTTTAACTGAAGTTGATAAATTTTTAAAATTATCTTCAGCTAAATTGAGATATTCTTTAATTTTAGATGTAGTTTCAGGGATTATAGGTTCTAAGCAAATATTTAATATTCTGAATAAATTCATACCGGTACTAGAAATTTTTATTACTTCCTTGTCATTTACTTTTTCTTTAGCTAAAACCCAAGGTTGTTTTTGATCAATATATTGATTCGCAGAATCTGCTAACTTCATAATTCTTTTGCATGCATTTGAATAATCTAAATTTATATAATCTTTGAAAATTAATTCTGCTTCTTTTTTAAATTCATCGATAAGACTTTCTTCTAAATCTGAACCCAACTTATTATTAGTAGACTTCAAAAATTTCTGCACTCTACTAGCAATATTAATAAATTTACCCACTAAATCAGTATTAACTTTTTTTTGAAAATCTCTTAAATCAAAATCAATATCATCAATTTTATTAGTAAGTTTTGAAGCTAAATAATATCTTAAGAAATCTGATTTTAATATTGCAGAGTATTGATCTGCTAAAAGAAAATTTCCTTTAGATTTAGACATTTTATTTCCATTTAAAGTTAAAAATCCATGAACAAAAACATTTGACGGTTTTTTAAATTCTGCTGCATGCAATAAAGCAGGCCAAAATAGAGCATGAAAATTAAGTATATCTTTTCCTATGAAGTGATAAATTTCATAAGACGAGTTTTCACTCCAAAGATCTTTTGCAGAAGCTTTATTTTTTGAATCTTTCAAGAATTTTTCTAAAGTACCTATATAACCAATAGGCGCATCAAGCCAAACATAAAAGAACTTATCCTCAAATCCTGGAATTTTAAAACCAAAGTAGGGTGCATCTCTTGAGATATCCCAATCCATCAAGCCGTCTTTAAACCATTCTTGAAGTTTATTGATAACGCTTTCTTGTAGAGAAGATTCATCTATCCAATTTTTTATTTCAGTCTCCAACTTTGTTAGAGAAAAAAATAAATGCTCACTATCTTTAATAATTGGAGTCTTTTTTGAAAAAATAGATATGGGATTTATTAATTCTGTAGCTTCGTATTTTGCACCACAGGCATCACAGTTATCACCATATTGATTAGGCGCATTACATTTTGGACAATTCCCTTGAACATAACGATCAGCTAAAAATAATTTTCTTTCCTCATCATAAAGTTGCTTGATATTCTCTTTGGAAATAAAACCATTTTTTTGAGCGGCATTGAAAATCAGTTCGCTGTATTTTTTATTTTCCTCACTATGCGTTTGATAATAACAATCATGACATACCTGAAATGACTCTAAGGTCTTTTTGTGTGCTTTCATGTATTTATCAACTAATTTTTCAGGAGAAATATTTTCTTCTTCAGCCTTCATCATGACAGGAGTACCATGAGCGTCAGAAGCACAAAGATAAATACACTGATTTCCTAAAATTCGCTGAGACCTTACCCAAATATCAGTTTGAATATGCTCTAGTAAGTGTCCAAAATGAAGAGGACCATTAGCATAGGGTAGTGCACTAGTAACAATTAATTCTTTTTTTTTCGTTGTCATAGGAATAAGCTATCACCATGGAGAGGACTTATTTTATCTCAAATGCTAAAAGTATTCTTTTGATTTTATTTTTGTTGATAACTGGTTGTGCCACCACTAATAATCTATCGGGTGATTTCAATCCTGATGATCCTTATGAAAAAAGCAATAGAAAAGTTTTTGAATTTAACAATAAAATAGATAAATTTTTTTTAAGACCAGTTACTGACTTTTATGACAGAACTACACCGGAATTTGCACAAACTTCAATCACTAATTTCTTTGCTAACTTAGATGACATAAGAATTTCAATAAATAACCTTTTGCAAGGAAACGTTGTTGAATCCATGAGCGATATAACTCGTTTTTTTATAAATTCTATATTTGGACTTGGCGGTTTTTTTGATGTCGCTACGGAAATGGGCTTAGAAAAGCATAGTGAAGATTTTGGTCAAACTCTAGGCAAGTGGGGAGCAAAGCCTGGGCCTTATTTAATGCTCCCTTTTTTAGGACCTAGTACTACCCGAGATGCTTTCACCTTTGTGGGCGATACAGCCTTAGCTCCAACTTTGTCTCTGGACGAAAATACCGCAAGAGTGGGCCTTATTTCTCTTGATTTAATTAATACTTATTCAGCTTTCACAGGTATTGCAGATATAGAAAGCAAAGATCAATACGCTTTTTTAAGAGATGCTTATTTAGAAAGAAGAAAATATGAAGTTAATGATGGACTATTAATCGAAGAATTGTCAGAAGACGAAGACTTCGAAGATTTTTAATCAATCAATAAAAGCACTATAAACCATAGACTGCATTTGCATTCTGATTGGGTAATAGCCTGAAGGCATTAGCTGGGTCATTAAAATACATATTAATTCCTCTTCAGGATCTACCCAGAAAAAGGTACTCGCAGCACCGCCCCAATTATAGCTGCCAACTGAACCAGAATTTTGTGTATCAGCTAAATCAATGTTCACACCAAAGCCTAAACCAAAGCCAACACCTTTATATCTTATTTCACTAAAACTCCCTTCAGAACCCATAGTTACCATATCTTGATTCTCAGGAAGATGATTTGAAGTCATCAATTCAATTGTTTTTCTTGATAAAATCCTTTTTCCTTCAAAAGTACCCCCGTCTAAGAGCATCTGGCAAAAATTATAATAATCTTGTGTCGTGGAAACTAAACCTCCACCTCCAGATAAGTGTAAAGGAGAGCTTGAATAACCACTTTTGTTATCTCCTGTATCTTGAAGTTTAAGATATTCTTTTGGGGTTCTTTCGTAACATGAAGCAAATCTGTTGATTTTATTTTTAGGAACAAAAAAACCGGTATCTCTCATTTTTAGTGGTTTAAAAATATGTTTTGAAAAATAAGCATCTAATGTCAAACCACTCAAAACTTCTACTAATCTACCGCAAATATCTGTAGCCACACTATAATTCCATTTATCACCAGGACTAAACTCAAGAGGTAAGCTTGCTATGGACTGAGAAAAATTTTCCAAATTAAGAGGTGGAAAGCTAAAGTCGGTATTATCTCCCCTTGGGCCACTCCAAACTTTTCGATAAGCATGATCAATATTCGTTCGATAGTGGAATCCGTAAGTAAGACCAGCAGTGTGAGTTAATAAATCTCTTATAGAAATCTCTCTATCTGCGGGACGTGTCATAAAATGAGGATAGCTTCCAGAAATGAAAACCTTTGGATTTTTAAATTCAGGTAAAAATTTACTTACGGGATCAGCTAATTGGAAAAGACCTTTTTCAAATAATTGCATCAAAGCAACACTAGTTATGGGTTTAGTCATTGAGTAAATTCTAAAAATAGTATCTTTTTCAATTTTTTTATTGTTTTCCACATCTCTTAACCCGGAAGATTCAAAATGTATTACTTTCCCCCTTCTTGCAATTAAAGTTTGAATTCCAGCTAATTTGCCATTTTGAACATATTTATCCTTGAAAAAATCTTCCATGGCATTTAATTTATCTTTTGACAGGCCTAATTTATCTGGATTGGTAGTTTTCATTTTTGTTCCTTTGCAGTTAGTTTTGCTTTTATAAAATCTGAATGTGCAACATAAATTAAATTAGATACCTTTCTAATTATATTTTCTTCATATTTATCAAGGTTTCCATCTGCATAAGCAATTTTCCACATTGACTCTATTAATTTTACTCTTTCAGAGGCATCAAAATTATCATTTATATCTCGAGTAAATTCATACAAAGAAGTTGAATCTTCTACATTTTCTTTAGCTTGAATAATTAATTCATCTAACTCATCCTTGTCAATTAGAAAATCTTTCTGCAGTGTATTTTTTAATGCTCCTAATTCTGATTCATCGAGAATTTGATCTGCCATACTTGTTTCTAGAAGTAAGGCAATGCAAGCTTTAATGGATGTCTGATCATCAATTATAGGTTTATCAGATTCTTTCGTTTGGAAAATTTTTTTAAAGAAATTCATGCTGCTTGAGTTTCACCTTCTAAGAAAATATTTTTTAGATTGCTATTTATTTTGCCATTTTTTTCATTACTCAGTAACAGAAGCCTAGATCTTTTTGCATTCATTTGGCCTTTGAATAAGTTCATCATATGAAATTTAGCTCTGGTTTTATCTTTTAAATTAAGTTTGTCTATATACAAAAACATTTCATCAATAATAGATAATAAATCCTTATTTGTTTGATTAAAATTATAAAAAATATGATCTACATCTAATAATTTGATTGGTAAATCATAGGCAGCTCTTCCTACCATGATGCCATCTAATACTTTAAATTTATCATTTGCACTTTGGAAATCTTTTATACCACCATTAACTATTATATTTAAATTTTTGAAATCTCTTTTAATTTGAAGAACTCTTTCATAATCTAGAGGGGGTATTGATCTATTTTCTTTTGGATCCAAACCTTTTAAGAGAGCAATTCTTGCATGCACGTAGAAAGTATTAATACCAATACTAGATAATTCTTCTATGAAATAATCAAGACCATCATTAATATCAGAATCATCAACACCCAGTCTAATTTTTACAGAAACTTCCTTATCAGAAACTTTTATCATTTCAGACAAACAGTTCTTAACTAGATTTAAATCTTTCATCAAAACTGCACCAAAATTCCCAGATTGAACTTTTGAACTGGGACATCCTAAATTTAAATTTATTTCAGAATAATTAAATTCATTAGTTACTAAAGTAGCTTTTTTTAATTCTTCTGGACAACTTCCACCTACTTGTAAAACGGTAGGATTTGAAATATTTAAATTATCCAAAAATTTTTCAGGCTCATTTCTATTTATTGCATTTACGTGAATCATTTCAGTAAATAGGGTTGCTTCTTTGGATAGTAAACTGCAAAGATATCTAAAATGACGATCTGTTCGTCTCATCATAGGAGCGACACAAAAAGATCTATTCATCAGAGAAAATAAATTACGGAAAGAACTCCAACTACTGATAAAACAATAGTATAGGGCAATGCCATCAATACCATCCTTAAATAAGAAAGTCCTAAAAGAGGAGCTACAGAAGAAGTAAGAAGAAATAAAAATGCTGCTTGACCGTTAGGGGTGGCGACACTCGGTAAGTTTGTCCCACTATTAATTGCAATAGCTAGTAAATCGAATTGTTCTCTTCCAATTGCTCCGCTATCTAAAGCAGCTTTTACTTCGCTAATGTAAATAGTCGCAACAAAAACATTATCACTTATCATGGATAAGATTCCATTAACCATGAAAAACACGGGTATTTGAACTTCTTGTTTTAGACTCAAGACGTAAGTTATCATTGGCGTAAATAAATGCTGGTCATGAATAACAGCAACTACAGCAAAAAAAACAACTAAAAGAGCGGTAAATGGTAAAGCTTCTTCAAAAGCTTTTCCTAGTTTTGGTTCTTCTATAACTCCATTAAAAGCAGTAAGAAGTACAATAATCATCAAGCCAATTAATCCAACAGCGGCTAGTCCAAAAGCAAGTGAAAAAATTAGTACCAAAGCAACAATTGCTTGAGTAATGATTTTCATATTTTGAGATTCAGTTCTTTCTGAAGATTCTTTTCTATCAAAATCATAGAGTATTTGTCTGATATGGTCTGGAAGTCTTACGCCGAATGAAAACAAAGAAAATCTTTCAACAAAATAGCAAGTAATCAAACCAGCTATAAAGACAGGAAAAGAAATTGGAAGCATTTTTAAAAAGAATTCAATAAATGACCATTCCGCAACACTTGCAATCAATAAATTTTGCGGCTCACCGACGGTTGTTGCAACACCTCCTAGGGCAGTTCCAACAGCACCATGCATTAATAAGTTTCTTAGAAAGCCTTTGAAAGTTTGAAATTCATCGGATTCTTCAGTAAAAGATTCTTCCTTGGAAGCAATGCTTTTGTAAACATGATAAAAACCTGCTGCTACAGCAATCAAAACAGCCATTACAGTAAGAGCATCTAAAAAAGCAGATAGAAATGCTGCAGAAAAAACAAAAAGTAAGCTTAAAATTCTTTTATTTTTAACATTTATTAAAAGCTTAGTAAAAATAAATAAAAGAAAGTCTTTCATGAAATAAATACCAGCAACCATAAATACTAGTAGCAAAATTACTTTTAGATTAGCTTCAACTTCATAATAAATTTGTCCGGTACTAGTAAGACCCATCAAAATAGATTCTAATGCTATCAATCCACCTGGTTGAAGAGGGTAGCACTTGATTGCCATGGCCAATGTAAAAATAAACTCTCCCAAAATAATCCAGCCAAGAATAAATCCTGCTGGCAAGCTCAATGCCTCCAATAAAATGTATATAATCGGGTTAGCAATCAAAAAAATAATGATTGTATTTTTATACCAATTAGGAGCGGCTCCTAAAAAATTGTAATAAATCGAATTTATCATGGAGATTTAACTTGTTTACCTTTGAACCTTCAAATTATATAGAAAATGAGCCCGAAGATTCAGTTTTCTTTGTGATATTTGATCAAACCATTCTTTCTTTTTCAAATGAAAATTTTATTCGACCCTTATCACAAGACGAATTAACCTGGTCTTATATTGAGGTGAAAGAGAGACATTTTTTAGGATATCTTAATGAAAAACCATGTTTTGTGATTCTCTCTGAAAAAAATCAGTGCGAATTAGAGCATTCAACTTTTATTGATATGCGCTCAGCTCTTGGTAGGATGCCCGATAAATTATTTGACGTTATTGCAAGGTCTATTCAAATCATAAATTGGTCAAAAGATCATAAATTTTGTGGGTTTTGTGGATATCAAATGCAAAGGCATGAAAAGGAGAGAGCAATGGAATGTTCTAACTGCAAAGGTCAACTTATTTATCCAAGGATATCCCCGTGTGTGATTACTTTGATCTATAAAGAAAATAAATTTTTACTTGCGCACAATAAAAATTTTCCTCCTAATTTTTATAGCACTCTTGCTGGTTTTATTGAACCTGGAGAGTCGGTAGAAAGCGCATTAAAAAGAGAGGTCAAAGAAGAGGTAGACATCAATATAAAAAATTTAGAGTATTTTTCGAGCCAGGCATGGCCGTTTCCGAGTCAATTGATGTTAGGTTTTTATGCAGAGTATGAATCAGGAGAATTAAAGCCTGATGGAGAAGAAATTGACGATGCCCAGTGGTTCACACTTGAAACCATGCCTTCAAATATTCCTCCTGCTAATATTTCAATTTCAGGAAAGTTGATAGAAAACTTTATCAAAAAAAGTTAATTTATTTATTTCTTGGATCGTTTGATGCTCTTTTTACTGATTTTTTTTCTTCCACGACATCCTTTTTAACTTCTTTTTTTTCTGACTTAGGTCTGCTCAATTTTCTTGGCTTTGGACTTTCATCTTTTATATTAACGTTTTCTTTTTCCGAAGTTTTTTTTGTTTCAACGATATCTTTTGTCTTTGATGATACGATCCCATCAGGTTTTGGTTTTCTAGTATTAATTTGTTTGTCTTCTGGTGAATTTTGAGATTTTCTTTGTTTGGGAGTAGTCTTTTTATTATCCTTAAACTTATTAGAATTTGATTTATTTCTACTATCTGGCTTAGTTCTATTTTTTTGATAAGGCTTTTTATTTTGATTCTTTGAATACTTAGATCTTTTTACAGGTTTCTTTAATTTTTTCTCTGGTTTATTACTTTTAAATAATTCTATGAATCTTTTAAATAAAGATTTTTTTGGTCTACGAGATCTTTTTACATTCAACAGGGGCTTTTCTTCTGCAGCTTTTTTCTTGCTCTTTTTTTCAAATTGATCGGCTACAGAAATACTTGATCTGTTTCTTTCAGGATCTATTACCTTGCCATCTTTAAT
>TARA_B100001057_G_scaffold35874_1_pt1 | contig 14497 bp, 12 predicted proteins | sample TARA_B100001057 | Tara Oceans TARA_B100001057 (sample SAMEA2621839) | marine metagenome | biome: marine biome (ENVO:00000447); feature: surface water layer (ENVO:00002042); material: "saline water (ENVO:00002010), including plankton (ENVO:xxxxxxxx)" | depth 5 m
GCAAATGAGACTGATCACAACAACATGGGTGAAAATGCCGGATTTAAATCCGATAATATGTTCACGAATGGCGCGGACTGTCAGCGCTTTGACTGAGAAACAGCCTTTACAGGGACGCCAGAAACAAACATGACTTTAATCACTGATCTATTTAATCAGAACCAGGAATTGCTGTGGTTTACGACCATTGCCGCAGACCTTGGTTTCGCGATTATGTTATTTCGCCTGTTCGGCAGACAAGGGCTTTATGCCAGTATTGTAATCAGCCTACTTTTGGCGAATCTACAAGGCCCAAAACTTACCGAAATTTTCGGCCTGCAAACGAGTATGGCTGTAATTCTCTATTCCAGCATCTATTTTGCGACCGATTTGCTTAGTGAACGTTACGGCAAAGCAGAAGCTACACGAGCAGTCATGATCGGATTCACTGTCAGTATCATTATTTTAGTAATGACGAGCATGAGTCTGTTCTATCTTCCGGCCTCAGCCCCAGCGACTGCTGAACTCGCACAAAGTATGCATGAAGCCACCGCGACGTTGTTTGATTTTACCCCTCGCTTCGTCCTCGGCTCACTGCTCGCCTATTTGATCAGTCAACGCTTTGATGTCTGGATTTTTCACGCACTCAAACAAAAAACCAAGGGAAAACATCTGTGGCTGAGAAACAACGTGTCTACTATGTGCTCACAGGCTCTAGACACCCTGATCTATGGTCTTGTGGTGTGGTGGGGCGTCGTAGATCTGGCTGCAGCTATGCAGTTGGCGTTCTCAAAATATCTGTTCAAACTGTTCATCGCAGCACTGGACACCCCTTTCGTCTATCTCGCTCGCAATTGGAACGTGGCTGATCGAGATTGGGTAGAAGGTCAAGCAGTGGCTAAGCCAGTCCTCCTCTAACAGCCGACAGAATATTCTCCGGCCTGCATATTATTTCACCATTACAGTTTTTAATCGTAAACTAAGAATCTTGGATTACCATCTAACCCCTTAGCATTGAGAGTCACGCCGCGGAGCGGGCCAGGATTTTCGTCATGGCATTGTTTATGTTTTCTCGTATTCTCCAGCGGACAGGCCACGAGGCTTTTAAAAATAGGGACACAAGCCCTAATTTTAGCCTTCTAGTCATTGTCCCAACCATGCTGGCACTGCTGCTAGGGCCTGCCATGTCACAAGCGCAGAATATGCCATCGATTGAGGAAGCCGTCGCCGACGCTGAACCGCTGACAGGGTATTTCAATCTCTACTGGAGTGACTCGACGGCGCAACTGTACTGGGAAATTGACCAACTTAACCATGAGTTTCTCTATCAAGTCTCCATGGCTTCGGGCCTGGGCTCTAATCCCGTCGGTATTGACCGAGGCCAATTAAGCAGCACTTATGTGCTGTCACCAAAACGCATAGGGCCTCGCCTTCTTCTGATGCAGTCAAACTACCGTTACCGCGCGTCCGGTAACAACGCAGCAGAGCGACAAGCGGTCGATGATTCGTTTGCGTCGTCAGTACTATGGGGGTTTGACATAGTCGCGGAGACCGAGGGGCGTGTACTGATTGACGCCTCTGATTTCTTTCTCAGAGATGCGAGAGACGTTATAGGCACGATAGCCAACCGCGGGCAGGGAGACTTTACGCTTGACATCAGTCGAAGTGCTTTCCATCTAGACAATACCAAAGCCTTCCCCGAAAACGTCGAAATCGAAACCTTGCTGACATTCGCCAGCAGCAACCCCGGAAGGTTAGTTCGCGAGGTTGCGGCAAACGGGAAAGCAATCACGCTCCGACAACATCACTCACTGATTAAATTACCAGATAACAATTTCAAGATTCGCCTCGCAGATCCTCGAATCGGCACAAACGGACCAACCATTCAAGATTACAGCACAGCTATTGATGAAGACCTGCAAATCAGGTTGGTGGCAAAACACCGGCTTGAAAAGAAAGACCCAAGTGCCGCCAGATCAGAACCTGTAAAGCCAATAGTCTACTACGTCGATTCTGGAACACCCGAACCTATAAAAAGCGCACTTATTGAAGGGGCTAGCTGGTGGAACCAAGCATTTGAAGCAGCCGGATTCATCGACGCCTTTCAGGTCAGAGAATTACCTCCTGGTGCAGATGCCCAAGACATCCGATACAACATGATCCACTGGACCCATCGCCGCACGAGAGGCTACTCCTATGGGGGCTCTGTTCAGGACCCTCGGACCGGTGAAATCATCAAGGGAAATGTCAACCTTGGCAGCCTGCGGCTCAGGCAAGACTATTTGCATGGTCAGGGCTTGCAGCCCGGTTTCGACTACTTATTTTCTACAGGCGGTAATACCGACGCTTCGGTCAACATGGCCCTCGATCGGGTGAGGCAGCTTTCTGCGCATGAAGTGGGCCACACACTGGGATACCCCCATAATTATCTCGCCAGCTCATATGGCCGAGAAAGCGTTATGGACTACCCGGCACCCCTTATAGAAATCACGGAAGGAGACCAACTGGATTTTTCTAACGCCTACCTGCAGCGGATAGGCGAGTACGATAAGCTCGCTGTTCGATATTCCTATGAACAGTTCCCGCCGGGCGCTAATGAGGAGGAAGAGCTGGCGAAAATTGTACAGGAAAGTCTGGATCGGGGTTTGCTGTTCATGGCCCACAACAACAATAATTTTGTTGGAGCCGGACATCAATATGCCAGCGTCTGGGACAATGGCGACAATTTGGTTGACCAGCTCAGGACAGAAATCGAAGTGCGACGCATTGGTCTAGCTAATTTTAGCCCAGCGCTTATCCGCGAGGGCGAGCCCTACTCCAAGCTGGAGTATGTTTTGTTGCCCCTCTATATGCACCATCGTTTCCAACTACGCTCGGCAGCCCAGAGTATTGGGGGAGCGAATTACCGCAATGCGGTTCGCGGTGATGGACAAACGCCTCTTAATATTGTCGATGGTGAAGAGCAGAGAGATGCTCTAGATGCGGTCCTTGGCACGCTCAGCGTCAACTTTCTGAAACTGCCACAAAACATACTGGAACTCTTGCCACCTGCTGCTTATCGTCATGGTCAGGGGGAAGCATTTCCCGGAAGAAGCGGCCTGTTATTTGACGCCCTGGGAGCAGCAGAGGGGTCCGCCAACCTTTCAATACAGACCTTGCTACATCCAGCGCGCATGCAAAGACTGGTGAGCTACGGAAGTATGGGGGACTTCCCAAATCTTGAAGAAGTGGTTGACAGTTTACTGGAAACCACCTGGGGCGCTGAAACTCCTGAAGACGAATATGGCCGACAAGTCCTGAATGTTGCGCAAAGAATCACAATCGATGAAATGAGGACTCAGGCTAGCAACTCTGGAAACTCTGGAGAAGTGCGTGCGGTGCTGGCCAGTCGCCTCAATGCGCTTGCCGGCGAGCTCGAAGGAAGGAGAAATAAAACAGCCCACGAAGAAGCAACGGCGTCAGATATTCGTCAATGGCAGCGACGCGCGGGAGGGTCAGAAACGGCACCTGCTTTGCAGATGCCTCCTGGCGACCCTATTTAGACCAAAACTTAAAAGGTAACTAACCTCTTGATTTAGATTTGATCGTTTCTCGATCAGGCGCTTTTCCATTGGAATTAAAAGTTACCGAAGACCTCAAATCCGAGACGCTCGGCATAGCGGGCTTCCACAATGTCCGTTTTTTGCAGAGCCCCTTTAAATAGCGCTTCAATATCTTGCGCGACAAGATCTATAGCTGCCAAGCGTGCGTCTGTGCCCTGCATTAATTGCAAACAAGAACCCCAAAGTGCAAGCATGCGATTGTCTATCATTCTCACCTCATTATCCTTCGCCCATTCAGTGCCTATTCTGATACCCAGGTCTCGAAGGCGCGACGCGAGCACAGCTTTTTGCTCTGTTCCCGTGCTGATCAGTAACTGCCGTTCAACATCAAGCCAGCCAGTTGGATAGATTACGGTTCCCTGATAAAACCCCAGAATCCATTCAAGATAGGCCTGCTCAGATTGTAGCGCCTGATTTGCCATATCAGCGCGATAGGCGTTTACGAAAAAGCTAATTTTCGGGACATCATCTGGCCACTCACGCGTGTTTGGGGTGATGCAAGAAGCCAGCGCAGAAATTAGTGCTAGGGTATTCAAGGTTTTGATCAAGCTAAAGGCTTCATGCACGGATGAGTGCCTAACGTCGGTCACGGAACAAGTCAGCCACACGATATTCCTGAGCTGCCGCATCCTTGGCTCGGGCCGCCCTAAGCATATTCGCCATCCCGTAATTACCCTCATGACAGGCATACTCGTAGAGTTGTGCGTTGACCTTTGTCAGCGGGATGATCACCGAGATCGGTTCACTGAAAGTGTCTTGGTCGGTAATGGTATATTCATAACTGAGCGAACGCGGGCCCACTTTCTTGAGGCGCTCTACTAGTATCTTGTTTCTAGATGAGCCATAACCTGCGAGGCTTTGAGTCAAACCATTGAAGTTCCGAGTCTCAATGATCAGGGTATCTTTCTCCCAGCGACCCCGCGAGTCGCCCGACCAGAGACCAATGTCATCTGATAGCCGGGGCTCCCCATTCAGTGGAATCAAACGCGCATCGTGCACCATCTCCGCAAGAATCACGACATAATCACGATGCTGCACGATTTGGATATTGTTGTTATACACGCTGGGCATCAGCTGCGGCATATTGTTAAAACCGACGATACAGCGCTCGGAAACACCCCGGTCTTCTGGCCCAGACCGACCGATGCCACCAACGGCGAATCTAACGGGCCGCGTACCAGTGACGTCAAGGGCTCCGCCTGGTTCGTGTTTGATGCCGGCCTGAACAGATGGCAAGCGCCCGCTAGCTGGCACCACAATCAGCGAGGTCCGCACGTTCTCCGTGTCGCTACGGTTCTCCGCCCAGATACTATCATTATAGAGCGCTTCAACTCCGTCGACTGAGCGAACCGATCCACGACTGCCGATTCTTAAACGCAGTTGATCTTGCTCCGCATCGGTCTCTCCCTTGGTCATGAACTGACGATTGCCGAAATGTTTCGGCCGCTGCAGAGGCACTTTAGAAGAATAGTTCCAGACCCCTTCAAGATCTGGCTGCCCCCATTGAGTCAGAGCAATCGCTGTTTCTTCGGAAGCACTGAGCGGGCTTGCCAGCACAAGCAGCATGAGCAAGACTAGGAGGCGCAAGTATAATGTTCGCATCACGCAAGCTTATCACGGTCACACAGCAAAAAAGGACCTTGAGTCGAAACGGCGGGCGGCCATTCAAAGATTTGGCTTACGACCGGGCAGCAGAGCTGCAAGCTAAACCCATGGCCCAGGGTTAAATCGCTGCAATCGTTACGGCAGAACTTCTTTTAGCCGGCTGGCGCGGGATGTGCGCCCGCCGTCGGTCAGGTTTTATCCAAGACTACCCGCAAGCTGAGACAACTCACTTGATCCTGAATACGACTGGAACCACACGAGACATTTTCTTAAATAAAGTCACAGCGCAGCTTAATAGTTTAAACCGTAGATCGCTAGCGCCTGTATCCAGGTAGTATTGTACGTGCCCGGTTATAACCCTCTGGCATCGCCAAGACGGCGTTGTTCTGCGCCCATTCTTTATAATCGGACAACATCTCAGCTAGCAGTTCAGGTTCCGCTCGAGCTAGGTCATTCGCTTCACCAGGATCGTTTTTAATATTAAAAAGGTGCCATTCGAATTCATTCTGTTCAAATTGATTGATTACTATTTTGTAATCGCCTTTAAAAAGAGCACTACTACCCCCCATTTCGTAACCAATGGGCTCTGACGCAGCATGGATGGGCCCCTCTTGCCCCTGCAAATAGCTTGAAAAATCTGTACCAACTATTGGCTCTACCTTCCGATTCTTCCAGCTACCATCATGAGCATCAACCTCAACCAGACTGAGAATCGTCGGAGCGAGATCGGTTACAAAGACGAACTCATCGCTAAGCTCTCCGCGCGTTGTGACGCCAGGGCCGGATATCACAAGCGGAACACGAAGGCCTCCTTCGTTAGCATGAAATTTATAATAGGCTAAAGGTGACGCTGCAATCGTTGCATTACTTGGACCAATTCCAACCCATGATCCTTTTTCTCCTAAATTCTCAATGCCAGTTTCATAACCCACCCTGTCGAACCAGGAATCCAGCACAGAATTCGCAGTTGGGCTAATCAGCGGCGAGCCTTCCGCGCCATTATCAGAAGTGAACACAAATACAGTGTTGTCATATTCTCCAATACTTTCTAAATAGTCGATCAACCGACCTATGTGCATATCCATCGCGTCAACCATGCCCGCATAGACCTCCATGCGCCTCGCATGATGCTTTTTCTGCTCATCGGTGAGGGCAGCCCAATCAAGAGTGCCAGGAGTCACGATAGTCTTTGTATCTCGTGGTATCACTCCCGCCTCTTCAGCAGCGACCCTTCGCTGCTCCCGCATAACAGTCCAACCTTGATCGTAGACGCCAGCATATTTATCTGAGAACTCTTTCGGCGCCTGGACCGGCATGTGCACAGCTTGAAACGGGATATACGCGAAAAACGGTTTATCGTCCGCCGCGTTCGCGCTAATGAACTCAATGGTCTTATCGATAAAGTATTCGGAAGAATAAAAGTCATCGGGCAGAGTGTGCTTTTCACCGTCTGCATACCAATGAGCTTCTTCGTAAATCGGCAAGTAAGTGCGTTGCTCCCAATTATCCGCGCCGGTATCGGCCATCGCAACAGTGCGATCGAAGCCTCGGGCTGACGGAAGCAGCTCCGGGGTATGCCCTAAATGCCATTTCCCCGTCATGTAAGTGTGGTACCCAACATCCTGCAGAAGGCTCGCGATAGTAACGACGTCCTGACTCAGCACGCCCTGATAGTGTTCGTATGCAAGCTGCTCGGGCGGAATTGATTCTGGAATGTTTGGAACACCATTACGATGACTATCCACCCCAGTGAGCAACATTGCACGCGCTGGAGCGCAATTAGCCGCAGTGTGGTAGTTCGTGAACGACAAGCCAGATTTGGCAAGTCGCGCAATATTTGGAGTATCGATCTCACTGCCAAAGGGCGAAATGTCGGTGAAACCCAGGTCATCCGCAAGGATCAGCACTACATTTGGCCGTTCATCGGCCCACGACAGGGCGGAACATGAAAACAATAGCGAAAGATATAGTGCTGAGGAGTAAGTTTTGTAAAATATTTGTTTCATTTCTTATCCACGTATGACTAATTTCAAGACCAGTGTAAACCACTGTATTTTTCAGTCTAGCCCTATTATTCTGGATTAATAGAAACGAGTTAAACGAAAGGCCTCTTAAATCAAGAACGAAGACACTTACTTTAAGCAGCGGGACTCGACCAAGCTGTTACAGGAAGGCGTCGACTTGCGCGATCTGACCTCGCTAACACCAGCGTTAATTTGGCTCCTAAATTGGCCAAAGTCACGGCCTGCGAGGTCAGTGTACAGCTAGCCAACTTGGGCAGCGGAACCTCTTTAAACCTTTGGCCCGGTGCAACGTTTACAGGCTGGGGAGAAACCGCAGTGATCGTTCACGAAGGCTCCAAAAGTCGATGAAAAGTTTCGAAGGGCTCTGGTCAATCGGAGCGCCATTGACTAGATTAGAAACAATCGGAAAAATCTGAACGAAAAACAGCTTCCACCAGAGCGACACAGAGGGAGAAAATCCATGGCAATAAGAATGAAAACCTCAATTCCTATCGCACGATTATCACTGGCTTTACTTGCTGCCAGCGTCTCAACATTGGTCCTTGGCCAGCAGGAGACCACAGTCAATGATGGCGACTGGAATACCTATTATGGAGGCGATTGGGCTCATCGATATTCACCGCTGGATCAGATCAATGAAAACAATGTCAGCGATCTCGAACTGGCCTGGTCATTTTCCACAGAAAACTTTGGCACGTCTGTTGACTACGCCAACCCCTCAACGCCCTTGGAAATCAATGGAATTCTCTATGCAAACATCGCCAACACTCGCAACGTAGTAGCTCTCGATGCCGCCGATGGTCAGGTACTCTGGTTATATCGCTATGATGAAGGCGATCGCTATGATGAAGCACCTCGCAAGGGGCCAGGCAGGGGTGTCGCATTTTACAGCAAAGGCGACAAGCAGCGGGTCATCGACATTTCTCCGGGTTATCAGTTAGTTTCTTTGGATGCTAAAACTGGGATACCTGACGCAAAGTTTGGCGAAAACGGAATAGTTGATCTCTATCAAGGTCTGCGAAATGCTGACGATCCCCGCTACCTTTATCCGGATATAGGAATCTCCGCGCCACCGTTTGTGATGAATGATGTCATCGTCGTCGGCGCGGCCCATCGCACCGGAGGCAGGCCACGATCAAAATTCAATACCAAGGGAGATATTCGGGGCTTTGACGTACATACCGGAGAGCTGCTTTGGACATTCCACACGATTCCGGAGGCAGGCGAATACGGCTTTGAATCCTGGTTGAGCGGAAATGATATCACCGGTAATTCTGGTGTGTGGGCCCCTATCTCGGGAGATCCAGAACTAGGCCATGTATATCTCCCCATTGAAGATCCAACCGGTGACTACTACGGGGGCGACCGTCATGGAGACAACCTTTTTTCGAGCGGAATTGTCGCACTAGATGTAAAAACAGGTGAACGTCAGTGGCACTATCAGTTCATTCATCACGACATCTGGGACTGGGACGTACCCAATGCACCAATCATTGCGGACTTACCAAACGGCCGAAAAATCGTTATGTCAGTTACCAAACAGGCGTGGATCTACGCCTTCGACCGGCTCACCGGCGAGCCGATCTGGCCAATCGTCGAACGGCCTGTACCGCAGGGTGACGTGCCCGGAGAATGGTATTCGCCCACCCAGCCTTTTCCTACTCGGCCAGCGGCCTTTGACCGACAGGGCTTTAGTGAAGATGACCTGATCGATTATACGCCCGAATTAAGAGCGCTGGCTTTAGAAGCTGTGAAGGATTTTAGGCTTAGTGAAACTATTTTTACGCCACCGTCGCTTCAAGACAATCTTGACGGCACCCGCGGGCTGCTCAGTCTGCCCTCATCTACCGGTGGCGCAAACTGGGAGCACTCGGCATTCGACCCAGAAACCGGGATCGTCTACGTTCCCTCAAGGACCCAACTTCAGGTGCTCGCTCTGTCGAAAAATCCCGATTCTGATATCGATCTTAGTCAGGGTTTCGGCGTACGCGCACCTCGAGTTCAGGGACTGGAAATTGTAAAGCCTCCCTATGGCCGAGTTACCGCAATCGATATGAATAGCGGTGAGCATCTGTGGTGGATTGCCAACGCCGATACTCCCGAGCGAATCAAAAATCACCCTCTACTTGAGGGCATCGACATGCCTCGGACAGGCATCCCCACTCGCTCTGGCGTTTTGCTTACAAAAACGCTGCTATTTGTTGGCGAAGGCACGGGGGGCGCTGGCGCCAGCCCGATTTTCCGCGCAGTCGACAAGACTACAGGTGAAATACTCTTTGAGCTGGATCTACCGGATAATCAGACAGGACTACCTTTCACTTATGAACACGACGGCAAACAGTACCTGGCGATGTTTGTTGGCGGCAGCGGTAATCCAGCGGAGCTCGTCGCTTACGCACTGCCATGAATCCTGGCCACAACCCTGCACCCCAAAATCTGAACTGGAACACTGGTTGAAGCCAGTCAAAATCTGCTCACACTGCGATAAGTGACCCGATTTTTGTCGAAAGAATACTGGCCGGCACCGAGATTTCGGCGCCGATTTGCAGATTGAAAATACCCAGCGTCAGTCGTATGGTTGCGGCATGTCTCAAAAGATAATCCAGTGCGACGAAATACGAATCAAAACACTCAGTCAAGAGCTGACACAGATTTCTGTGGGCGGTCTACTCTCGCTAGGCTTGGGTGCACTGTGGCTTTCAGCCGTCTGGGGTGCCACTGCTTCGTTGCAGTGGCTGATCCAAAGCTCTGTGCTATGGCTGTTCATTTGCTTACAAACTTCCAGGCGCCTAAAGCTGAACCGGCCGGATCAGGCGTCTCCTCTCTACGACCAGCTAGGCTGGGCCAACCGCCTAACACTTCTCCGCTCATGGCTGATCGCGGCAACCGGTGGCTTTCTGTTTCAAGACTGGCCAGAGGGGATGTGGTTATCCTGGCTTCCGGGCATGATCTACTTTCTCGGCGCTGTGCTGGACCGAGTCGATGGATTCATGGCGCGAAAAACTGGGCAAATAAGCGAGCTGGGGAATGAGTTGGATACGGTTTCAGATGCGCTTGGCCTGGCGGTCGCCGGCGGCTTAGCATGGAGCTATGGCCAGGTTCACGTGTCCTATTTACTTATGGGTGCTGCCTACTATCTCTTCCAAGCGGGTCTCATACTCAGACGCATGCTGGGAATGGCTATTTACCCGCTGGCTCCTTCTATGCACCGCAGGGCATGGGCCGGGTTTCAAATGGGCTATCTTGTAGTCACGCTGTGGCCCTTGTTCTATCCACCGGTCACCCTAGTGGCAGGATTTGCTTTCATGCTACCCGCTCTGACAGGATTCATCGTTGACTGGCTGGTGGTAAGTGGCCGAATAACCGTAAATTCAGACGCTGCTCGCCGTAAATTAGACCGACTGATTCTTTTTAGCCATTCGGTCCTACAACCAGGATTACGTCTTGCGATCGCCACGCTGCTTGCCTTCTCGCTGTGGCGAGTTGGATTTCCAACTGTGGTCATTGGGGGTGAGATCTGGCCAAGCCTCGTCATGCTGGGTTACTTTGCGTTGGCCACCATTATGGTCGTGCTGGGTATAGCAGGACGCTATTTTTGCCTGCTTTTATTGGGACTTCTTGGCTGGTTCCATATTTCCAATCCCATGCATTTCATGGACTATTTATTATTGTGTTGCGTCGTGTGGTCCATGTTTCTCGGCAGCGGAAGGTTCTGCCTCTGGCAAGAAGACAGTCATTGGATCAATCGGTACGACGGGGCTTGAAAAATTTCGCCAAAAATTTTGTTTCACTCGCGTGGCCCCTCTCATTTCTGCTGGCGGCCTATATTTTTTTACAACTGCCCCTAACAGATTTTCGGGAAACCCTCGTATCACTGCAACTAAAAGATTGGGCAGTATGGATTGGAATCAATCTGGTCGTTCTAATTCTTCTAGCCACGCGCTGGCTCATTTTGACCCGCGCGTTAGGCCTTCATATTAGTCTCCTCCAGATTCTCAGTATCCGTCAGGCAGGCGCCATGGTCAGCTTTATTACGCCCGGGCCTCAGTTTGGAGGAGAGCCGCTTCAGGTTTACTGGCTCTGGCGGAGATACCTCGTACCAGGGCCTTTGGCTATGCTCGCAGTGGGTCTTGATCGATTCTTTGAACTATTTGTAAATTTTTGCGCCCTGCTCATTGCCGTACTGTTGCTGGTTGGCTCTGCGACGACGCCAGAAATCGGCTCGGTAACAGTTATAGTGCTTTTATTTAGCGTAATACTCTTGATGGTCACCGCAGTTCTGCTGCTCTTTTTGCGGCCCATGCGCTTACGTAGATTTATTCGGCGTTCGATCGAAAAATGGCAACGACATCCACGCCTTACCAAACTTGGCGATCACTGGGACGAGATAAATCACAAAATTAGAATGTTGATTGTTGGCCATCGCCGTGCATTGGGCTTAGCGATACCTGTTTCCTGTGTAGCGTGGACAGGCATGATTGTCGAGTTCTGGTTTCTGCTGCGTCTCGCACAGGTTCCATTGGATGTGGCAGACTTCATTCTGCTCTTTACCGCAGTGAGACTAGCCTTTCTGCTGCCTTTCCCTGGTGGAATCGGTTCTGTGGAGGCCGCTTTATTCTGGGCATTTCAAGAACTGGCGCTTCCTTTGAGCATGATGGCCAACGTTGTTATTTTGATGCGAGCGCGCGACTTAGTTTTGCTGCTCAGTGGCGTACTGGCCTTGCCTGCCTTACATTCCAAATCACCTGCTCAATAATCTTTTCCGTAAGCCGCCCAGCAAGTCGCATTTTCCCAGATTTTGATCGTAAATCGGCCGGTGCCCGGAGGCTCAATGCCCAAGAGCATTTTTTCACAAACGATACGGCTAAAGTGCTCGATGCTCGGGTTCAACCCGGCGAACTCCGGAAGATCGTTAAGCATGCTGTCACCAAAATAATCGACTATCGCCTGCAGCTTTTCTTCTATCTTAACAATGTCGACGAGATAACCGTGCTGATCCAGCTCCGCCGCCTCCAATCTTACTTCTACCTCGTAATGATGGGAATGAGGCTCATTCTCTGATCCCCAGTCACCTCCAATTAGATAGTGCTGGGCAATGAGATCTTGCTTAACTGAAACTGTGTACATCAAATATTCCTCGATTGGCAATTTTCTCATCGCCCCAAAACAACGAGCTGTACTTTTTTTAAGTAAAATGGTCAGAAGATCTGCCTTATTCAGTCCTTCGTCCCGGTCAGGCCTACAATGGTCTGCCTGCTCAACTTCAGTAGTCGAATACTACCTGCAGGGCCTCCTGGGGATTCGTGTCGAGTAGCTCATAAGCCTGCTCTGCAGATTTCAGCGGAAAGCGATGAGATATGAACTGCTCTGGCTGACATCGCCTTATCATCTCCCAGGCGACTTCAAACCGCCTCGCCGAATTCCACCTTCCACTATTTTCCGGCGCAATTGAGCTTACTTGACTCGATATGATCTGTATTCGATTGCGGTGGAAGCGTTCACCCAAATCAATAGAAGCGCTCTTGGTGCCATACCAACTTCCGACCAATATCCGCCCTGCGTAGCCACACAGGTCAATCGCCAGGTTAAGTGCCTCCGGAGAGCCGGAAACTTCAATTATCAGGTCTGCGCCCCCATTCTGCTCTGTCAGTCGCAGCATGCTCTGGAGCTCAGCCATTTCATGCGATTTATTGGCGTCAAACACGCCGTTCGCCCCAACCTGCCGAGCCCAGCGCTGCCTGTTGTCGATACCCTCGACCGCAAATAGGCCGGCAAGCGGAAACTGGGCAAGCAAGCCAGACGTCAGCAGGCCAACGATACCTTGCCCAAAAATGAGCACTCGCTCACCAACTTTGGGTGATGCATCCAGCAAAAAATTAACCGCGGTTTCCATATTAGCCAAAAAGACCGCGGCTGAGGGATCTATATCTGCTGGCACAGGAACCAGGGCCGCTGGCGCAGCGATATAGCTGCTACAGTGGGGCTGAAACGAGAATACCGTTTTACCAAACCAATCAGGCTCGACTTCCTCCCCGATTGCTTCGACTTTTCCAACACATGCATAACCGTATTGAAGTGGATACTGCGCAGCCTGAGCGGACAGCGCCTCGATACCCTCGTCCAGAGCCAAAGAATCGGGAAGCTGATTTCGAAACACCAGCATTTCGGTGCCGGCACTAATCGCAGAGCAGAAGTTACTCACCAAAACTTCTCGCGCGCCGGAGACCTCCAACTCTTTTTCTCTCACTTCAACAGATTGAGGCCCGGTAAACCAAAGCTGTCTCGCCTTCACATCGAGTGTCCACTGTATTTAAGATCTCCCCATACCACGACGTCGTCACCGACCTGGCATGAGTGAACAGATTCGATACTGGGAACAGCCTTATCGCTCCCTGCCAAAAGCCCGTCCACAGCCTTGTAGCCACCCACCAGTCTTGGTGAAAGTGTCAGCACTAAAGCGTCAACCAGCTCTGCTTTGAGGAAGGAGGTAATTACGCTTGCTCCTCCCTCAACCATTAAGGAGCAGATACCACGCTTTTTCAGCAATGACATAGCCCGAAGCAGTGGAATCTCATCTCGGTCACCGCCTTTGAGGTCTAATCTTAATATCGCTGCCAACTCGCTCAAAGGTTTATTCTCCCCACACACAGTCAAGATCCAGCATCGTTTGTCAGGATGGTGGCAAACTTTTGCGCTTGTCGGAGTTCGCAGCTGACTGTCCAGCACGATGGGTTGGGGATTGGCCCCCTGCCATTCTCTTACTGTAAGCTGCGGATCATCGCTAAGCACAGTCCCGATACCCACCAAAATGCCATCATGCAAGCTACGAAGTTGATGTGTCAGGCGAGTGGCTTCAGGGCCGCTGAAGCAAAGCGTTTCTCCTGATCGGGTAGTGATACTGCCATCCCAGCTTTGAGCATAGGCTAGCGTTATAAAAGGTCTTTCGGAAGATGAGAAGTCTGCCATGCGGACTCGCAACCAACTTTCAACCTGCTCATTCAGACTCATGAGCTTCTTCAGCGGCCGCAGTTGCCTCGTCGGGCACATTGAGCATATGGTTCATCCGCTTGACCTTAGTAATCAAATAGTCCGAATTGTCAGCGTTGAGAAAATCTACAAGCTCAACCCGCTCACTGACTTTTATACCATCAGACTCCAACGCTGAAATTTTATCGGGATTATTGGTTATCAGCCGAACCGAAAGGATATCTAAGCTCTTTAAAATCAGGGTTGCCAGGATATAGCTACGCTCATCGGCTGCGTGACCAAGCAGCAAATTTGCGTCAA
>TARA_B100001057_G_scaffold78261_1_pt1 | contig 14493 bp, 14 predicted proteins | sample TARA_B100001057 | Tara Oceans TARA_B100001057 (sample SAMEA2621839) | marine metagenome | biome: marine biome (ENVO:00000447); feature: surface water layer (ENVO:00002042); material: "saline water (ENVO:00002010), including plankton (ENVO:xxxxxxxx)" | depth 5 m
TAAATTTATTTTATATTCAAAAAACTGTTGATGTCGACAATCTCTCTCTAAAAAAAAATTACTTATATGATAAAGATTTAAATTTTCTATTTGAATATTTTAATTCAGATAAAGGAGAGCTTTATGTAAATCAGTATGCTCAGCCATTTAAGATAAAAAGTAATAAAATCATGGCTCATGGATATTCAAAAATTTATGAAAATTTGTTTAAACCTATAAAAGGGGAAGAGCTTAAGATACTTGAGATTGGCTCTTTTTATGGAAATGCTTCGGCAGCTCTTTCTTTTTATTTTAAAAATTCTTTTATTTATAGTGCAGATATAAATCCTGATATGTATAAATATAAAGGTACTAGATTAAAAAATTTTTTTGTAGATTCCTCTTCAAGAGAGTCAATAAATAAAAAAATTATTAAAAAAAATTTTAAGTTTGATATTATTATTGAAGATGCAAGCCACATGCTTAAAGATCAAATAATTTCCTTATTTATGTTATTTCCCAAAATAAAAGAAGGAGGAATATTTATAGTAGAGGAAATTGATTTTCCTGAAAAAAGGGCGGATATGAGAACTGATCAACTTTTGCCAGACTTAAAAACAATTCTAAAAAAAATTTCATCTGAGGAGGATTTTGAATCTAGTTATATTACATATGAAGAAAAAAATTATTTTTTAAAAAATGTTGATAGTATTCAATTTTTTACTGGAAATAGCAATGAGATTGCAATCATCAAAAAAAAAAATATTATTTTTGAATAATCTTAATTATAAACAAATGAATTATATATATGAAAAAAATTGCAATCTTAATATCTGGACAAATTAGAATTTTTGAAAAAAATATAAATTTTTTTAACGATCTAAAAAAAAGTTTACCTGATCATGAGATCACGATCGTTAGCACCGTTTGGGAAAATCAAAATGATATCGATATTTTTAAGAAGAAGTATAATGTAAACTATATTAGCCAGGTTAAAGAGCAAGATTGGAATGTTCAGGTATCACAAGTTAAGTTTGTGACTTGGGAAGAAAATTCAGGATTTAAAATACCGAATGTTTTTCATATGTGGTATTCTATTATAGAAAATATTAGATATTTAGAAAAAATAAATAAAGAGAAAAATTTTAATTTTGATTATGTTTTGAGATTTAGGACAGACATTATTTGTAAGAATGGATTAAACTTTTTACAAGATGAGTTAAAAAATTTAAAAGATTGTGAAATTTTGTTTCCTTCGAACCTTCACTGGAAAGGATTAAATGATTCTTTTTTTCTAACCAACTTTAAAACAATTTTAAAGTTCAAAAATTTATTAAATTTTTTAGAAAAGTTTGTTAAAGACACGAGAGTTTTTGATCCTGAATATATACTTTATAGTTTTGTTAACGAAAATAATTTTAAAATTAAATTAATTAATGATTTTAATTTATCTCTAATTAGAATTGAAGAGTCAAAACCTACAAAACTTGTATTTATTCCCTTTAAAGATAAAATAAAAATGAAGATTGCCAAGCAAAAAATTAAACTTCTAAAGTTACAAAATAAAATAAAATTGATAATTAAATAATTTTGGAGAGATGGCCGAGTGGTTTAAGGCGCACGCTTGGAAAGCGTGTTTAGGGGAAACTCTTTCGTGGGTTCGAATCCCACTCTCTCCGCCATTTATTTGATGTATAAACAAAAAAAAATATTTTTGGTTAAATAAATCAATAAATTCGACCTTTATTTAACTAACTTTGCGTCCAAGATTTCATATACATTTATAAAAGTGTTATAATATTTTTTTCTTAAAAAATAAATTTATGTCAAAAACACAAAACACAACAAACTATAAAGCAGATTCAATTAAGGTTTTAAAAGGTTTAGAGGCGGTTCGAAAAAGACCTGGAATGTATATCGGTGACACTGACGATGGAACAGGTCTACATCATATGGTTTACGAAGTTGTTGATAACTCAATCGACGAGGCACTTGCTGGATTTTGTAAAAGTATAACTGTTCAAGTAAACCAAAATGGCTCAATAACAGTCTTTGATGATGGGAGAGGTATACCTGTTGATTTCCATAAAACTGAAAAGAAATCAGCTGCTGAAGTTATTATGACACAACTTCATGCAGGTGGTAAATTTGATCACGACTCTTACAAGGTTTCAGGAGGCCTTCATGGAGTTGGAGTATCAGTTGTGAATGCATTATCCGAAAAACTTGAGCTTGAAATAGACAAAGATGGAAAAAAGTATTTTGTTGAGTTTAGGAACGGTGATGCAAAAGCGCCTTTAAAACAAATTGGAAAATCAAAAAATAATGGTACAAAAATTACTTTTTTACCTTCAAAAGAAATTTTTTCCTCAACAAAATTTAATATTAACATCATCCAAAAAAGAATGAGAGAACTTGCTTTTTTAAATAAAGGTATAAAATTAATTGTAATTGACTACACAGGCAAAAAAGAAAAAATATTTGAGTTTAAATTTGATGGTGGGCTCATTGAATTTGTAGATTATTTGAATACTAAAAAAGAAAAGCTTAAAAACAAAAATGGAAATGATCTTTTTAAAAAGCCAATTTTTGTAGAAGGGGATAAAAACAACATTAATATTGAATGTTCCCTTCAATGGAACTCTTCATATTCAGAAGACGTATTTGCATATACAAATAATATTTTTCAAAAAGACGGCGGAACTCATTTACTTGGATTTAGAAGTGCATTAACAAGAGTAATAAATAAATACGTTAGTGAAAACAATTTTTTAAAAAAAAATAAATTTTCTATTACTGGCGATGACATTAAAGAAGGACTAAGCGCTATTTTGTCTATTAAAATGCCAGATCCAAAATTTTCTTCTCAAACAAAAGATAAACTAGTTTCATCCGAGGTAAGAAATATTGTAGAGAATTTTGTAAATGAAAAACTATCTATTTGGTTTGATCAAAATCCAAGCATAATTAAAATTGTATTATTGAAAATTATCCAAGCTGCACAAGCAAGGGATGTTGCGAGAAAAGCAAGAGAAAGTGTAAGAAGAAAAGGGGCACTAGAATTGACAGGACTTCCTGGAAAATTAGCAGACTGTCAAAATTCTAAAAGAGAGGGAACAGAACTTTTCATAGTTGAGGGGGACTCCGCAGGAGGTTCGGCAAAACAAGGAAGAAATAGAGAGTTCCAAGCAGTTTTACCTTTAAGAGGAAAAATTTTAAACACATATGTTGAGGAAAGTAGTTCAAAACAAAATGGAAATTCTGATCATACAAAGACCAAAGCTCTTTCAAAAATGATATCCTCAAATGAAATAGTAACATTAATAAACGCTTTAGGTTTAGATCCTAAGTCAGGTGAGATAGATTTAAAAGATCTCAGATATGGAAAAATTATTATAATGACTGATGCCGATGTTGATGGTTCCCATATCCGAGCTTTGCTTTTGACATTTTTTAATAACAAACCATTTAACAAATTAATTGAAAATGGTCATATTTTTTTAGCGCAGCCGCCCTTATTTAAAATTAATAAAAGTGGAAAGGGCTGGTATATCAAAGATGAAAAAAGTTTAGAAAAATATATCTTAGATAATTCTAAAAACCTTAAAAAATTTAAAAAAGGCACTAAAGAATTTAAAAATTGTTTTTTAGATGAAAAATCAAAATTAAATATTCAAAGATTTAAAGGTTTAGGTGAAATGAACCCTGATGAGCTTTGGAATACAACTTTAGATCCAGAGAAAAGAAACTTACTTCAAGTAAAATATTCGATCAATCAAAAAAAAGATCAAGATATTATTCATACACTAATGGGAAATGATGTATCCATTAGAAAAGATTTTATAATTTCCAATGCTCTGGAAATAAATAATTTAGACGTATAAAGAAATGGAAACAAAATCTGTTTCTAGAATTCACACCTTAAACAAAGTTACCTATATTAACTTAAGATGGATAGCTATTCTTGGCCAGCTTTTAACAGTGAATACTGTGAAATATTTATTTGATTTCGAATTTAATATATTATTAGTCAACTTTGTAATAAGTTTAGGAGCAGTATCTAACCTATTTTTAATGTATTTTTATGAAAAAAATATTTTATCTAATAGAGCTTCTTTAATATTTTTGTTAATTGATATTTTCCAGCTAAGCTTAATTTTGTACTTTGCGGGCGGTATTTTAAATCCTTTTTCAATTTTTTTACTAATACCAAGTATTTTTTCTTCATCAAATCTGGAATTTAGAACAAGTTTGTTCCTTATCATTATTACAATTACTTCAATAATTTTTCTCTCATTATTTTATCAAGAACTTGGTTATCCATATGGTGCTGAGATGAAAATAAATGTCTTTTATTATTATGGAGTCCCTATTTCCTTAATTATTGCTTTAATATTTCTTAATTACTTTGCAATTTTATTTGGTAGAGAATCAAATTTAAGAAAAGAGGCATTAAATAAGATAGAACAATTTGTTGCAAAAGAGCATGAATTAGTATCTTTAGGAGGACAAGCTGCTGCTGCAGCACATTCATTAAATACACCACTTTCAACAATAAAGATAATTTCCCAAGATCTATATGAACAGTTTAAGGACAAGAAAGATTTGAAAAAAGACATTGAATTATTGGTAAATCAAGTAGAAAGATGCAGTCAAATACTAAAAAAACTTACTTTAAATCCTGGAGTAGAAGATGATTTTATAGATACAGAATGTACATTAAATGATTATGTAAGCCAGATTGTAAAATCATTTGAAGAAATATCAAAAAAAAAATTTATTATTAACACAAGCCAAAATACAAACCCTTTCAAAATATCTAAATTGATAGAATTAGTATATGGTATAAGAAATTTTATTGGTAATGCAAATAAATTTTCTCAAAAAACAATATACATATCTATAAAAAGTGATAATGATAAATCGGAAATTTCAATTGAAGATGATGGTCCTGGCTATCCAAAAGATATTTTAAATAAAATTGGGGAACCATATATAAAATCTTCTTCAATAAACAATGAACAAAAAGTTGGACTTGGTTTAGGTATTTTTATAGGTAAAACTCTTTTAGAGAGAAATTTTGCAAAAATTATTTGCCGAAATTCAAAAACACGTTCAGGAGCAGAGGTCCTGATATCATGGAAAAATTCAGATCTAAAAAGTCTCTAATTTAAACTTTTACTCTTTTTATCAAATAATTTGCTTACTTGAGATATCATTACGTCGCCAAGTTCTTGAACATCTGCTATTTTTATGGCTCTCTTGTAATATCTAGAAACATCATGTCCTATACCTATTGCCAATATTTCAGTATTTGAATTATTTTCAATGAATCTAACAACTTTTTTTAAGTGTTTCTCTAAATAATCTCCAGAATTTACTGACAAAGTCGAGTCATCTACCGGTGCTCCATCTGAAATTACCATTAGTATTTTTCTTTCTTCTTTTCTCTTGTTAAGTCTATTAAAAGCCCATAAAATCGCCTCTCCATCTATATTTTCTTTTAATAATCCTTCTTTAAGCATTAACCCTAAATTTTTTTTTGATTGTCTCCAATGATTGTCAGCTGCTTTATAAATAATATGTCTTAAATCATTTAATCTTCCTGGATTTTTTATTTTACCTCGTTTAGTCCATTCTTCTCTAGCTTTACCGCCTTTCCAGTTTTTTGTGGTAAAACCTAAAATTTCAACTTTTACATTACATCTCTCCAGTGTTCTTGAAAGAATATCTGCGCAAAGCGCTGCAATTGTTATTGGTCTTCCCCTCATTGATCCTGAATTATCAATTAAGAGTGTCACGACGGTGTCTTTGAATTCGAAATCTTTTTCTTTTTTAAAAGATAATGAATTTTGGGGATCAATTATAATTCTACTTAACTTTGCACTATCTAGAAGTCCTTCCTCTAAATCATAATCCCAAGAACGGTTTTGTTTTGCCAATAGTTGACGCTGGAGTTTATTTGCTAACTTATTTATTAAATCCTGAAAATTTACCAATTGTTGATCTAGACTCTTTCTTAACTTAAGAATTTCATCAGGTTTTTCCAATGTTTCTGCTTTAGAAATCTCATCAAACTGGTCAGTAAATATTAAATAATCTTTAGTATTTTTTGAAGTATTAAGCTTTTGTATAATATTTTCATCTAAAGTTTTATCTTGTCCTTCATCTACGTTTGACTCTTCCATCCGAAATTCATTGATATCTTCACTTGTACCAATTGAATTTTCCTCATTGATATTTTCATTACTGTCTTTTTCTTGATCATTTTCCTCATCATCAGGATTATTTTGTTGATCGTTTTGGTTATTATCATTTTCATTGTTATTTTTTTCGTTCTGTTTGTCTAAATCGAAAACATTCATTTCCTTTATAATTTCAGAAAATTTAAGATTGTACTCTTTTTGATTCTCGAGATTATCTATTAGATAATGAAAATGAGGTTTAATATTTTTATCAAACTCCTTTTCCCAAAAATTCAATAGTTTTTGGGAGGTTTGATTAAGTTTGATTTTATAAAAATTTTTGTAAAGATATAATTCGAATGCTTCTGAAGGACTGACATCATCTTTTGAATTTATATTTCTTGATCCGTTCTTTTCAACTTTTATTGAATTACTCTCGAGTATGTTTTTTTTAATTCCCTTAAGCATTTGTATCCCTAACAATTCACACCTTGTTTTTTCAGATATTTCATAAAGTTTCTTCAAAGATGATTCTTGTGGAGAAAACTTTACAAATATTTCATCATTTGAAAACTTTAAATTTAAAGCTACGGAGTCAGCCTCAGCCCTTAACTTTGTATAATCTTCTTTTTTTTGGATACTTATATTTTCAAGTAAATCTAGTGCTTTTGGTTTCTTATTTTTATTGATCTCTTTTTCTATATATTGGTCGGAAATAACCTTTATTGTAGAGTCCAAAGCTTGTTTAAATTGATCTTTAAAATTGTCTTCTTTTTTACTCATTTGACTGAACATTAACAAGAGCTTCTGGCAAATCTTCACCAAAACATCTTTGATAGTATTCCGAAATTATTTTTTTTTCAGTATCATCACATTTATTTAAGAATGTGACTCTGAAAGCATAACCCAGATCATTAAATATTTTAGTATTTTCTGTCCAATGCATAACAGTTCTTGGGCTCATGACAGTTGATATATCTCCAGACATAAATCCTTTTCTCGTTAATGTTGCAACTTTAATCATGTTAGCAATTTTTTCCTTCCCTTTTGATGAGTTATAAGATGGATTTTTCGCTAAAATAATCTCTAATTCTTTTTCCAAACTTAAGTAGTTTAATGTTGCAACAATATTCCATCTATCCATTTGTCCCTGGTTAATTTGTTGAGTTCCATGGTATAGACCAGTTGTGTCACCCAGACCTACTGTATTAGAAGTAGCAAACAGCCTAAAATATTTGTGTTGTCTTAATACTTTGTTTTTATCAAGCAAAGTAAAACTTCCCTCGGATTCCAAAACTCTCTGGATAACAAACATTACATCAGGCCTACCTGCATCATACTCATCAAATACAAGAGCAACAGGATTCTGGATTGACCAAGGTAAAATACCCTCTTGAAACTCAGTAATTTGTTGTCCATCTTTAATCTTAATTGCATCCTTACCAATTAAATCTATTCTACTAATATGACTGTCAAGGTTTACACGTATACACGGCCAATTCAGTCTTGCTGCTACTTGCTCTATATGCGTAGACTTACCAGTTCCATGATATCCTTGTACAAGCACTCTTTTATTAAAAGAAAATCCTGATAAAATAGCTAAGGTAGTGTCTTTATCAAATTTATAGTTTTTATCTACAGCTGGAACAAATTCATTTTTTTTTGAAAATGCTTCTATTTCCATATCGGTGTCTATACCAAAAGTTTGTTTTGCAGAAATTTTTATGTCAGGTGTCATGGTCAAGTTATCACTCATTTTTTAAAAGCCCTTTTAAGTTGTGTATAAGCCAATGTTATTATCTTAAGTTTTTCCTCATATTTTTTATCACCTGAATTCTTATCAGGGTGATATTTTTTAACAAGTTTTTTAAATTTTTCCCTTACAGAAAACCAACTTGAATATCTATTTAAATTCAAGACATTAAAGGCCCTAATATCCTCCTCAGTGTAATTATATTGTCTCATACCATTAATTTTGTGTTTATCATTTAATTCTTCCAGATTTTCTTTGAGAGTATTATTCCAAAGGAGTTTGAAGAAATTATCTTGTGCACTAAAATTTTGTGTGGGCTTATGCCAGGTCATATCAGATTTGATAAATTCACTTATCTGTTCGTCGTTCATATTGGCAAAATAATTCCAATTTTTATTAAATTCTAATATATGTTTTTTACACAAAAGTCTGTATTCTTTACTATTATCTTTTTCTATGGGAGCCCGAAATTCTCCTATTTCATCGCAGTTATTCCAATCGCAAATAATTTTCATTCATGTATTATTATATAACTTTAATGGAAATAAATAAATTAATAAAAATAATCGAAACCAAAATTTCAAAAAATATTTTATTTGAGAGTATTACAATTGAAGACAAATCATTTTTACACAAGTCGCACAAAAATAACGTAAAGGGGAAATATCATATTAAAATTTCTATTAAGTCAAAGCAATTAAGCTCTCAAACAAAAATTCAGTCATCTAAGCTTATCCACTTCATTCTAAAAGATGAAATTGATCTTCATATACACTCAATACAAATACTTATTAATTAATCAATTTTTTAATAAATTTTTTAATAGTTGATTTATTATAAACATTATTCAATATGGGTTTGGAAATTGATTTTATTAAAATTAAATTTATAAAACTATTTTTATTTTTCTTATCTTTTAGCATAAATGAAACAATTTTATTAATATCTTTTTTCTTAAAAAATTTATTAAGATTATTGTATTTTAAATCATTTAAATGATTATAAATTCTTTTGAAGTCTTTTTTGTTTAAAATTTTTTTGTCATAACTAAAATTAATTGCTGCACTGATGCCTAATAAAACAGCCTCACCGTGATTTAAATTTTTTGAATAACCTTTGGTTGACTCAAAAGCGTGGGCGAATGTATGACCAAAATTGAGTGTCTTCCTTAGGTTTGACTCTTTTTCGTCACTTTCTACAATTTTTTTTTTTATTAAACAACTTTTAAAAATAGATTTTTTAAGGTGATTGGAATCTTTATTGCAAATTTTTTGATGATTTTTTTTTAGATAGTCAAAAAATTTTTTATCACTTATCAAGGAGTGTTTAAGTATTTCGGCATACCCACAAATTATTTCTTTTTTAGGCAAAGTATCTAAGAATGTTAGATCTGAAATCACAATTGATGGTTGATAAAAAGTTCCAACCATATTTTTACCACCAATAGTATTGACCCCTGTTTTGCCACCAATAGAAGAATCTACTTGGCTTAAAAGAGTTGTTGGCACATTGATAAATTTAATTCCTCGTTTAAAAATACTTGAAACAAACCCACAAACATCTCCACAAATCCCCCCCCCAACAGAAATCAATGAGTCGTTCCTTGTAAAATTTTTATCCTCAAGTAATTTTAAAATATTTTCTACTGTTTTAAGACTTTTATTTTTTTCTTTAAAAAGAATCCTTTTAATAAAAATTTCTTTAGATTTAAATTTTATTAATATTTTTTTAACTAATCTATATGGAACATTATAGTCAACTATAAATAAATATTTGTTTGAGTTAATGCTGTTAGACCTTAAAATTTTATCAGATTTAGAAATTATATTTTTACCAATATATATTGGATATTTTGTATGATTTAAATTAATCTTAATTTTCATTTCTTTTTAATACTATTACTATTTTATCAACAATTTCGTTTTTTTTGTGATTTTCACACTTTATTCTATGATCACTTTTCGCATAGAATTTATTTCTTTCTATGAGCATTTTTTTAATTTGATTTTCATTTAGTCCCTTAATTAAAGGTCTTTTTGAACTTTTTTTTAATCTTTTGACTAAAGTTGCAGATTCCCAATCTAACCAAAAAGATAAAGAATTATCTTTAATTGTTTGTCTCAATTTTTTATTTAAAAAAGCTCCACCACCAAGCGAGATGACTTTTAAAGTTTCATTTATTTTTAAATATGATTGTGTGATGTCATGCTCGATTTTTCTGAAATAATCTTCCCCCTTAATTGCAAAAATCTGTTCAATTTTTAGTTGTTCAATTTCCTCAATTTTTTTGTCTATATCTATAAATTCAGATTTTATTTTTTTTGATAATAATTCACCAATGGTAGTTTTTCCCGATCCCATCATACCTAGTAAAACAATGTTTTTTTTTGTTTTCATAACTTTCTGCATTGAAAAAACACAAATATGTCTTAATTTGAATTTATTAAAAATTATATGCAATTTTATAAAAAAACAAGTATTGGTGACTCAGTAAATCCTTTAAAAATCATTATTAAAGTAGTTTTGATCGTTGTTGTTATTTTTGGAATAATAATATTTGTCGATAAAATTAATTTTCCATCCCCAAATAAACAAATTGAAAAAATTATACCAAAAGAAAATTTAAAAATTGTTAAATAAAATTTTCATAACTTTATTTATTTTTTTTTCACTGAGCATAATGTCAGTTGGAAACGAGCCTACTGATATTTGGAACCTAGGAAATCAAGAAAACAAAGAAAATAATGATTCAAATAAAGAAAAGCTTAACGAGGAAGTTAGTTCTGAAACTTTTCAAAAAACAAATTCTACATTAAGCCAAAGTTCTTTAGTTTTGGAAAATAATTTAAAAAACAAAAGTTCCTTAGTTGTTGGAATCTACGATCCCCAAGAAAATGGACTAAACTTGAATATGTGGAAAAATTCTGATGGGAAAAAAATATATGATTTAAAAAAAAAAATTAATTCAATGACACTATCTAATGATGCGAGTGAAATTTACCAAAAAATTTTGCTTACAAATACTTATCCTCCAAAGAACAATTTAGACAAAAAAAAATTCTTTGACTTAAAAGCTGAATGGTTAATTAAAAATGGGAACCTTAATTTAATAATTGAGTATGTAACTAAAAATTTAGATATAATATCAAATGAAAATTTGATTAAATTTGTTTTAGATGAATATTTGTCTAAGGCAGAGGTAAAAGATGCATGTAACTTATTTAAAAAAATAAATCAAAATTTTAATGACTACTATTTAAAAAACTTTTCGATATATTGCTTGATACACAGCAAGCAAAATGATCTTGCTATGCTGCGTTTCGATTTAGAAAAAGAGTCTGGTTATTCAGATCCGTTTTTTGAGAAAAAATTTCAATCATTAATGGGACTTTCAAAAAATGATAACACCTCGTCAGATGAAAATCTTTTAAATTTACATCTTTCATTTAATACAATTAAAGATTTTAAATATGTGCCTACAAAAAAAACACCAAGGTTATTTTGGACTTATTTGAGATCTAACAATTTGCTAGACAGCACTAAAGATATTGATACTGCTGATGAGAAAAAAATCTCATTATTGGAAAAGGCTACACATGAAAGAAATTATAATGAAAAAGATTTGCTTAATATATATAAAAAATTCCAATTTTCTGTAGATCAACTTCTAAATATTGAGAGAGAAGTAAAGAATTTATCAAACATAAAAGCCAGGGCTTTGATGTATCAAGGTATTTTGTTGAATGATGATCCTAACAAAATAACAAAACTTTCAAAAGATTTAAAATTATCCCTTACAAATGATGGTTTAGAAAGCGCCTTTAAAGATGAATTAAGATTAATTTTGAAGAGATTTAAAGAAAGTGAATTGAGTTCAGATTTAACGGATTTTTATGTTTTGAATTCAAAGGTAGAAAATCTAAATAAAAAAATAAAATTCAATAATAAAATTTTGCATCAATCAAAAATTATAAATTATTTTATACAAGAAAAACCTTCTAAGAAAAAAGCTGAAAAAGATCTTAATAATTTTTTAAAAAAAATTAAAAAAAGTAAAAAAAATTATTTGATAACAAAAGATGTAATTGTTATTGAATCTCTTAAATTTGATGGTATTGAGGTTAAAGAAGAATATAGTGATCTTTATACAATTAATGAAAATAATATGCCCATAGATATACAAGTTCTTATTAATGACGGAGAAATTGGTTTAGCAATGCTAAGAATTATAGAAATTATCGGTGAAGATGAACTTAAAAATCTTGGCTCAGAAACATTATATTTTTTAGTAAATGCTTTAAATCAAATGGACATTGATCTAATAAGAAATCAAATTCTTTCAACGATCTTACCAGTTAGAGTATAAACTTTACTATGACAAAAAGAAAAATCATACTGGTTCCAGATGAAATACTCAAAAAAAAATCTGAAAAGTTTGAGAAAATAACTAATAAAGAAAAACAGTTGGCAGACGATTTATTTGAAACAATGTACAAAAATAACGGTATAGGTCTTGCCGCTGTTCAAGTTGGTGTTTTGAGAAGAATGATTGTAATTGACGTTTCAAGAAAAGATGAAAAAAAAAAACCTCTATGTTTAATTAATCCAGTCATAAAATCTTTCGGTAAAGATAGGTCTACATATGAAGAAGGTTGTTTATCGATACCCGAAACATTTATTGAAATTGAAAGACCAAAAACCTGTATTGTTGAATATGTTAATATTTCAGGGATTAAAAAAAATATGAAATGTGACGGTTTACTATCTACATGTATCCAACATGAAATTAATCACTTAGATGGTAAGCTTATCATTGATTTTTTGTCAAAATTAAAAAAAGATATCTTGATAAAAAAATTATCTAAAAACAAAAGTACATCTAGTAGAGTAATTGTGTAAATGTCAGATAACATTATTTTTATGGGCACTTCTCAATTTGCTGTACCTATACTTGAAAAGATAAGAAAGAGTAAATTTAATATTTCTGTTGTTTACACGCAACCACCAAAAAAATCTAGCAGGGGAATGAAAGTTCGAAAAACACCTATTCACGTAAAATCTGAATTACTTAGCTTACCAATTAGAACACCAATCAGTTTAAAAAATAATATTGATGAATATAATTTTATAAAAAAAATAGAACCAACAATTGTAATAGTAATTTCTTATGGTCAGATTATACCGAAAGAATTTTTGAAACTTTCCAAAAAAGGTTTTTTAAATATACATGCATCCATCTTGCCTAAATTTAGAGGCGCTGCGCCAATACAGAGAGCGATAATGGACCAGAACAATGAAACAGGAATTAGTTTAATGAAAATTAATGAACATCTAGACACAGGCCCTGTCCTCGAAACTTATAAAATTAAGATTGATCAAAATATAAATGCAACCGGGCTTGAAAAAAAATTATCTGAATTAGCAGCCGAAAAAATAATCGAAAACATAGATAATATTGTTGGAGGTAAAGCAAAGTTTAAAGAACAAAACCATTCAAAGGCCACCTATGCTGAAAAAATAAATAAAAAAGAAGGAAAGATAATTTGGAGCGATAGTGCCAAAAAAATTATTGGAAAAATAAATGGTTTGTACCCCAATCCAGGAGCATATTTTATGTTTAAAAAAGATAGATATAAAATTTTAAAAGCTGAAATCGGAAATGGATTAGGACTTCCTGGCGAAGTTTTAAATGATAAACTTGAAATAGCGTGCTCAAATAATGAAAGCATAAAGGTTATTGAAATTCAAAAAGAAGGAAAAAAAATTCAAGATGTAAAAGAATTTTTAAATGGTTCAAAAATATGTAAAGGCTTGAATCTTAATGAATAGATATCAAATCCTTATCGAGTATGTAGGAACTAATCATTGTGGATGGCAAATACAGAAAAAAGGAAAAACAATTCAAGGTAAAATTCAAAAAGTTATCTCTAAAATTTTAAAAGAAAAGATTAATATAGTTGGTTCAGGAAGGACAGATTCAGGGGTACATGCTTTTGAACAATCAGCTCATTTTGATACAAGTATAAAAATAAAAGATAGCTATAAATTTTTAAAATCAATTAATCATTTTTTGTTTAGACATGGTATAAGTATTTTAGACTTAAAAAAAAAGGAATTTACTTTTCACGCTCGGTACTCTGCAAAAGAGAGAATATACAAATATGTTATTTTAAATCGCAAATCTGGATCTGCATTAAAAAATAAAATGTGTTGGCACATAATGAAAAAACTAAATCTGGCATTGATGAAAAAGGGGGCAAAAAAATTAATTGGTACAAAAGATTTTTCAACATTTAGATCATCAAGTTGTTCCGCTAAAACTCCAGTAAGAACAATTAAATCAATAAAATTTATCAAAAAAAAAGACATTATTGAGATTGAGATAAAGGCTCAGTCATTTCTTCAAAATCAAGTAAGATCGATGGTTGGTTGCTTGAAGTATGTAGGTGAAAGTAAGTGGAGCGTTCAAAAATTCGAAAAAATTATCAAGTCAAAAAAAAGGATTAATTGTGCACCTCCTGCTCCTGCGGAGGGATTATTTTTAACTAAGATTATTTATTAGTTTTATTTCTCCCC